>ERZ791641.128-NODE-128-length-89290-cov-16.244097_pt1 | contig 89290 bp, 69 predicted proteins | sample MGYA00510055_ERZ791641 | MGnify/ENA primary metagenome ERZ791641 (study PRJEB30046, sample SAMN00715226) | human gut metagenome | study: EMG produced TPA metagenomics assembly of the A metagenome-wide association study of gut microbiota in type 2... | reverse complement strand
GCGAGGACTTGAAACGTAAAGCCCGACCGTCCCACGGGAACGCCCAAAAGAAAAAGAATCCCCCGAACATTCATCCGGGGGACATCCAAGCCGTCACATCAATTATAATACAGATTCAGATCATCCGTGCCAATCTCCTTTCCGTCCCGGAAAACAAGGCGTAAATCAATCCTCTCTCTGTTTTCATTGCCACAAAGATAGACATACCGGCCAACATACGCATCATACTTATCAATCAGTTCTAACGGTATGACCGGCATGGGAAAAGGATACACCTATATTGCATATAGCGGAAAATTTGTAAGATTACCCTGTACTTTATAAGGCAACATAGAAAATCTCTCCGCATGCAATTCCGGTCTTTTTCCCAGTAATGCTGTCAACGAATTGGCCCGGACATTCCCTTCGGCCTTCACTTCTATCGGCACCATTTGGGCATTACGTTGAATAACAAAATCCAACTCAAGACGCGAATTGTCTGTGCTATGGTAATAAATCGGTGACACGCCCTTACTTTTCATCTGCTGCAATACATACTGTTCAGTCATTCCTCCCTTGTATTCCTTAAATATGTCGTTTTTAATCAAGACTTGGGCCGGATCTGTCTTGACCATAGCACCCATAAGCCCCAAATCAACCATATAGAGTTTGAAAGCCGACAGGTCTTCATAAATATCAAGCGGAAGCTCCGGTTTGGTACATCGAGGCACTTTATACAACAACCCGGCATTTACAAGCCATTGAATGGCCATCTCAAAATCATTGGCTCTGGCACCTTTTCGCAAAGCTCCGTAAATGAATTTCTTGTTTTCTTTAAATAATTGGGAAGGAATGCTGTTCCATACCATTCGGACACGCGGAACCTGTTCTTTGGGCGCATGTTTTGAGAAGTCAAGATCATAGCCTTGCAAAATCTCCGACTGTATTCTTCTGACTTCCAGCAAGGAATCCGTTTCTACATATTTGAGTACAACTTCCGGCATACCACCTACATAATAATATTGCCGAAGGAGATCCGTATATTTGTCATGCAGGAGGCTTATCGTTTCAAAATCCCCACTCATAAGCAATTTACAAGCTTCTTCTTCTCCCTTGGCGACAAGAAACTCTTCAAAGTTCATAGGAAATATATTGATGACATTTACCTTCCCTACGGGATAAGACACATCCTGATGAAGGGATATCCCCAAAAGTGAACCTGCCACAGCTATATGATACTCCGGAACCTCCTCTTTAAAATACTTCAAAGATTCCAGTGCTTCCGGGATATCTTGTATCTCATCAAGGATAATAAGCGTATCACCCGGAGTAATGTCAACGGAAGTCATCGCACGCAGCCCCCGTAAAATTCTGTCAACATTGAAATCCTGAGAAAAAAGCTGGCGTGCAAGGTTATTCTTACGGCATACCACATAAGCCTCTTTTTTGTATTCAAGTTTGGCAAACTCATGGAGCAGCCATGTTTTCCCAACTTGTCGGGCACCATTTAAAATCAGAGGTTTTCTATCCTCACGGTTTTTCCATTCTATAAGTTGTTGCAAAACAAATCTTTTCATCTACAAACAGCATTTTTATACATGTAAAAACAGCGTATAATACATTTATCCGCACTTATTTAAAGCACAAATATACTAAAATAAGCAGATAATAGAAGCAATCTTATACATTTTTCCGCACTTTAATCAACTCCAATGGAAAGCAGTAGCCAATTTAGGATTGCCTTCTCCACGCTCGATGGCCACCAGCGTATTGATGCCCACGCCCGCCAGTTCGGAGAAGTTCCAGCTGATTGACCTTCAAACTCTTCCTGCACTCTTTAATCATCTTTCCTAGCTCTTTCATATTCACAACACATTGTGATTTTAGTCAGTTTTCATCCTAGTTCAAAGAAAAAAACAGCCGATAAAGCAACTATAATCATTGTATTCATATAGATTAACATCATATATTCAAGTTAATCTATATATTTACATGAATTATTTGTATATTTGCAAAAAAGGAACAACCATGTGGAATGAAATGAGCAATCCAGCTGTGCTGATGAGAATCGGCCAGCGCATCAAAGAGACACGTATCAGGCAGCATATCACGCAGGAAGAACTGGCAACGGCTTCCGGTGTAAGCCCCTTGACCGTTGCGAACATCGAGAAGGGCAAATCGGTATCGCTGCTGTTGTTCATCAGCGTACTCCGCTCGCTCGGCCTGCTGGAGAACCTGGAGCAACTGGTACCGGAAATCCGGGTCAGCCCGATAGAGCTCAAAAAACTGCAAGGAAAGAAACGCTACCGTGTACGCCATTTAAAACAAGATAACCATGAATGATTTGATAGTAGATGTAAAGCTATGGGGAGAAAGCGTAGGCTCTCTCTATTGGGAAAAGGAAAGCAATGCCGCCTTGTTCGACTATGAACGGAAGTTCATCCGCTCCGGTCTTGACATTTCTCCCATCATCATGCCCATCAGCCAGTACAGGAACACCCCCTACCGGTTCCTTGAAAACCGTACCGACTGTTTCAAGGGGTTGCCCGGCCTGTTTGCCGATTCACTGCCGGACACTTTCGGAAACCAGATCATCAATGAATGGTTTGCCAGCAAGGGATTGTCCGGAGAAGAGATTACCCCTTTAGACAGGCTTTGCTATGTAGGCAAACGTGGCATGGGCGCACTGGAGTTTGAGCCGTCCTCGCCAATCAACGGCATGAACGAATCATCGGTCCTCCATATCGAGGAGCTGACAGAGCTTGCCAAATTCGTATTCACAGATAGGATGGCTTTTCAGGCCCAACTGCGCCAGGAAGGAAGAAACATACTAGATATACTGAAGGTGGGAACATCAGCCGGAGGTACCAAGCCCAAGGCCATCATCGCCTATAACGATATTACCGGAGAGGTACGCTCCGGGCAGGTAAAAGCCCCTGAAGGATTCGGGTATTGGCTGCTGAAATTTGATGGCGGCAAATACAGCGAACACACGCAGATAACGGACAATCCACAAGGAATAGGAAACATCGAATATGCCTATCACCGAATGGCAAAAGCCTGTGGTATCGATATGATGGAATGTCGGTTACTTCAGGAAAAAGAGTCATGCCATTTTATGACACGCCGTTTTGACCGTATGGAAAACGGAGAGAAGATTCATGTACAGACATTGGCCGGGCTTGCCCACTATGACCGTGACCAGCGCCATTCATACGAAGAGATATTCCGCATCATGAGGCAAATGAACCTGCCTTATCCCAGCCAGGAGGAGCTTTACCGAAGAATGGTGTTCAACGTCATGGGCCGGAACCATGACGACCATAGCAAGAACTTCTCTTTCCTGATGAATAGACAAGGGAAGTGGAAACTGTCACCGGCATACGACCTCTGCTACTCATACACACCGGGCGGCAAATGGACGAACCGCCACCAACTGTCACTCAACGGCAAACAAGACAATTTCACGATGGAAGATCTGCAAAAGGTGGGTGAGAACATGGGTATCCGGGAACACAAACAGATTATCGAAAAGGTACAGGAAACCGTATCGCATTGGCATGAAACAGCCAAGGATTGCGGGGTCAAACCGGAACACGCCGACTTTATCGGAAAAAGCCTGCTCTTGTTCGGCAAGCAGCTGCATACCATCCAAATGCCGGACATTGCCAACGAACAAGAACAGGCTTTCATGAAGGCTATGCGGAATGATGACTTCAACGCCATCCTGGAACTGAAGATGAGAGGATATCAGCCATCGGAGAACGTACTGAAAAGCCTCCAGCCGGATATATCCGCCACCAACTTCATCGCTGCCGCCAAAATCTTCCAAATGGAAGGGATGCTAAAAAGCCTTCAGGACATAAAGCCTGTGCAAAGCCCGATTATAGGCGGCAATAAGCGTAGCATGGAATTGGGGGATTAGCACACAAACGACGTCTCTCGACATTCAATATAATAGTAAATATATTAATTATTATCTATTATATTTTGATTTAACAGTTAATATATTTACCTTTGCGATATGACAACGAATCACATCACCCAAGCCATGGCCAATCCGGAAATCATAGCGGAACTGGGCAGGCGATTTAAGGAATACAGACTAACCTATAGGTTCACCCAGAAAGAGGCTGCCGAGAAAGCCGGTGTCAGCCTTATCACCTTGCGCCAGTTTGAGAACGGGAAGGCCTATAACATCAATATGGGCAACTTTCTTGCCCTGCTGCGAGTAGTGGACTGTCTGGAACAGATGGACGACCTGCTGCCGGAAATACCTGTTTCAGCCTATACTATGGAACAAATAATGAATAAAAAGCCGAAAAGGATAAGACATGGAAAATAATGTTGTGAGTGTTATGTTATGGGGGGAAGAAGTCGGAAAGCTCTATTGGGACGAAAGGAGCAAAAGAGCCGTCTTCAACTATCATCCGGACTTCATCAAGAAAGGAGTGGAAATCGCCCCACTGACCGCTTCTGTCAAAGGATCGGCGGCAAAGGGTATGCCCATACTCGGAAACAGAGAAAAGATTTATCAAGGTCTTCCACCGTTCTTGGCAGATTCATTGCCTGACCGGTGGGGTAACATGGTCTTCGACCAATGGGCGGCACAAAACCATATCCCCAAGCGCAAACTCACGCCGGTAGATAAACTGTCTTTCATCGGAAAACGGGGAATGGGAGCCTTTGAGTTCATTCCGGCCACTCCGGGATTGGAATCCTCTTCTACTCTCCAGATAGAGAGTTTATACCAACTGGCACGCCGTATCTTCGAGGAACGGGAGGAAATATCCGTGCAAGATGATGAAGCACTGCAACTGCAAAGTATCTACGAGATAGGGACATCAGCCGGAGGACAGCACCCGAAAGCCATCATCGCCATCAATGAAACGACACATGATATACGTTCCGGCCAAGTTCCTTTGCCGGAGGGCTATACCTACTACATATTGAAGTTTGCAGAAGGGGACGATTTTCCGTTCACGCAAATGGAAATGGTATATTATGAGTTGGCAAAAGAAGCCGGGATTACTATGATGCCTTCCCGACTCATTCAAATTGAGGGGAAACATCACTTCCTGACGGAGCGTTACGATAGGATAAACGGAGAGAAGATACATACACAGACACTCGCTGCCATGAATCCGGACGCAACAAGCTATGAGGATTTGTTTGAAGTCTGCCGAAAACTGAGCATCCCGGCCAGCGAACAGTCCGAACTGTACCGCCGGATGGTATTCAATGTCATGGGCGGCAACGTGGATGACCATATCAAGAATTTCTCTTTCCTGATGGAAAGAAACGGCACATGGCACATCACCCCTGCATACGACATGACATTCACCACCAATTTAGACGGTGCGGCCTATGAAAACGTACACTCTATGAATATTTCGGGAAAAGACAACGGCATCACGGAAGATGACCTCTTGCAATTTGCCCGACAAAACGGAATAAAGAATGCGAAAAGGATAATCGAGGAAGTCAGCCTTGCCATCAGCCATTTCTACGATTATGCCACCAATTATCAAATCGATGAGTATTGGAAAGACCGCATCGAAGAGCATCTTTCCGGCTTGGTATCTCCGCTCATAGGGGAAACCATGAAGCACTACCTGCCCACCATCGTTGAAGCCTACGAAACAGAGGATGGCTTTCTAGTATCAGAAATCAACATCATCGAAAACACCCGGCATGATTTCCGTATCGAGGCAGTCATCAACGGAAAGCGACAGAAATACATCGCCGGGCGTAAAAGCGATTTGGCTGCCGAAATCATAGCCAAAGGAAGAAACAAAATGACCGCTGAGAACAAGAAAGAACTTCTGGAACGGTTGTTGCTCCCTTTGGCTAGAAGAAGATAAAAACAGACAAATAGCGACATTATCACATTAATAAAAAATCTGTTCTTGTTCGGCAGACAACCACATACAACTTCTTCTGAAAGCATAAATCAAAGAGGCGTTAAAAAATAGCATTCAAAGTTTTTTGGTTCTTTTTGCGAAAAAGAACCGCTGAGCAAAAAAATCAACGGTTACTTTACTTTCGGAAAAATATGTAATGACGTTATAGACCGAATGAGGGGCGCAGCTTCTTCATAGCATTCTCCACATCAAAGGAAGACACATCCATAAGATCTTCTCCCCATGCTTCCGGAAAGTCAAGAATGGAACGTCCGTTATTGAGAACCGCATCACGGATGGCTCTCATCACATTCTGCCGGGTCGGTTCCAGCTTGAAGAAAAGACAATGCCTGACTGCCATCGTAAGGGTATCATCGTCTATAAAGAAACGGATGGTGACTGTCATGTGTACCTGTGTCCGTTTCTCCAGTTTCTTCTTTTTGGTTTCCAGCTTAGCCAACCGGGAAACATAAAATGAAGGAATACGTTTCCCGGATTCAACACAAGCCTTCATCGCTTCATGTATTTCAGCGATACCGTCACGTATATCTGGACCGTCCTTGAATACACAACCAATACCTATCAGGAAGATATCCCCAAACAGTTCCTTCAAGAGGCCAAAATACGTCTGAATTCTTTTTTCTCAGAACAGGAATGTGTACAGAAAAAAGGGATTCAATTTATATTCAAATATGCATTCTACTCAGTAGAGAATCCCCGGAAGGTCACGAAACAACATCTAATAAAAGAATATGCAAGGTTACCTTTGGAAAAAAGAAGTGTGCAACCGGAACAAATACCTGATATGAAACAATACAATGATATAATACTATATGGCGATAACAACTCTCCCGAAACACAGAAACTGCTGGCAGAATACCTCCAACGACATGATTCATTAAAAGTCCAGTTATCTTTTTTTGACAAGAAAAATGACTCAACCTACAAAGATGAACAAACCATCGCATACGCAGAACTGCAAAAGGCATTATTCTTTTGCAAAAGAAAGAAAATACCACTTCTATTCGTTTCCATAAAAGACATGATAAACGATATCCGTTTTTTCAATTTGCTAGAGGAGAGCCATATCGATTTCAGATGTATTGATTTCCCGTGGTTCTACAAGGAGAATCTGCCTCTGATAAAGGCGGTTGTGCTATATGAAAAGTTGGAAATAAGAATAAATGTATAAGATATCAAGCTTACAGATTGGCCTTCAATGTTGCAGCATTGAGGTTTATGAGAAACAATTCTAAATATATTTCTGTTTGGCGAAATCTTATTCTAAAAGGAACTCTAAATAAAAGAATCCACCTTCAGATATCTTTCTTCACTTATCCTCAAAGTATATAATCCAAACATAAATATCAGACCTATTTTCCCTATAACTGAGTAATAAAAAGATTATTCCCCAACACCGTAAACAAAGAAATAACAGAAGCACTTTAAAAGGGTGTATCTAACTCACTTTTTTAAGGATAATATCCCTGTTACAGTTATCTGTAGCAGGTGATCCTTTCAAATTGGGCATTAGATGCACCCTTTTCCTTATTCCAACAAATGCGCCAATTCCCAATACATCTTCAAAAACACCTCCAGATACACCTTCAGACTCGGGAAATAGACGAAAGACTTCCGGCAAAAGAAAGGCACGTGAATGGCCGTTCATTCGGAACCTCCATTTCCGGATAGCGTTTCTTTGTCCATCCAAAATAATCTCTATCGGGACAGAACAATAAACAAAAGCATAAATATCAGGCAAAATTGTCCCGATAAAAGAATTATAACATGACTATTGAAGATGAAATCCTCCAATACCTGCACTATCATCCTCTATCAAACAGGGTTGAGATAACGCTTGGGATAACCAATCCTCCCAGTGACAGGATTGTAAAAAGACTACTGGCCGATGCCGTAACCAAAGGAATGATAGAAGTACTCTAACAATAGTAGTGCCACTATTCTATAAGCAACACTGCAATTGTTCCTTACCCCAGCAAATGCACCTCCTGTAACCTCACCAACCCCAAATACATCTTCAAGAACACCTCCTGATACACCTTCAGATCCGGGAAATAGACGAAAGACTTCCGGGCAAAAGAGAGGCACGTGAATGGCCGTTCATTCGGAACCTCCATTTCCGGATAGCGTTTCTTCGCCTGGTCAACCGCCATCTTGTTCAGTGAAGCCACGAAGTTAGCCTGGCGTATCGGATTCCATTTCGGGGTTTCAAGAATCACCATCCCATCTTTCCGCTCAGGAATAACCAAATATTCATCCTGCACGTTACGGACGTAATAGCACACAAAAGACAAGGCCTCATAGACATTAACCCCTATATGAATACCGATAACCCGTTCTTCAACCGGTGTACCGGCAAAGCATTCCGCAATCTGCTTCATGGCATACCCATGCAACAAAGCAGCATCAGAAGCCAACAGATAAGCCGGTGCGGTACGCTCTCCTCCCTTATCGATGGCAGCAAAGAGAGAAGGACTCCAACAGAGATGGATGAGCTTTCCTTTTTCTTTCTCACGAAGGGAAGCGACACATAACCGGTTGTCAAAGACCAAACGGGCTTCTTTCGTTTCCGGATGGAACTGGAACACGTTCCGTACCCTGTCCTGCTTATGGATATCCATCATCAGATAGCCCTGCCAACCGGACACGTGCTTTGTCTTCAAGACGGTTTCGCTTTCCTCCACATCAAAGAGATAAGACAAGAGCTTTTCTCGCTTACAACATACGGAAAGAGAAAACTCGTCCTGTTCTTTCATCTGCTGCATATCCAATGAAAGAACAAAAGCCAATTGCCAAGGAGTAAGCTCGGAAAAGCCATGTAATTCAATACAAGACAACGCATCCTTCTCCGGTGAGTAAACGACATATCCCCGGCCACCTATCTCATATCTCAACATGAAATCCCCCTGTTCAGTGGGATGATAATTCTGTAAAACGGTCTGATAATTCATAAAGCAAATGTATTAAGTTAGTATTCATCATAATGAGAAATCGGGACCACTCTTGCGTTTCCGTTTCTTTTTGGACGGTATGAGATCATCCTCTTGCGACTTCTTCCCGCTACCGGTAATGTCAAGCTCCGGAATGGCCATAACTCCCCTACCTTGCATATAGAAAGCCTCACGATCCACCCGCTCACGGAATTCCCCTACCCTATCAATATGCGATGAGAAACCGATAGCCACACCATCGAAATGCCTCTGGATATTCCGATAAGTAAGCTGGCGAGAAAGTTCCGCACCTTTGAAGATATGAGGATCTTCCACGTTTTCCATATAGAAAGAAATCCCATATGCGCCTTTGCCGTTTACATGCTCCGTCACCCGAATTGATTCTTCCGCCAAGTTCTTCTTGAAATCCTCATATCCGGAAGAAGAGTTCAAAGCCTTAAACACGTGGTCATAGAGATAATGCTTCTGTTCATCGGCACTCATGCCATGGCCATCAAAACGGATATTACCGAAGCGATATTTCTGAGGAAGCGAAACGTCCTTCAGATAAAATCCAGAATCCTTAATGCCATAGACATAATAAGATTTGTCATTCTTGGTGACAAGGCGCATATATCCCCCTTCTTGTTCCAGGTTTCTTCGGAAATCGGATGTACTTTCAGAAAAAGAATAAATACGGTCAAGCAGCTGTAACAGTTCGTCCTTAAACAGGGGTTTGAAAAAGCCTCCTTTTTCCAGCAATGCGAAAAGGTTGTCATAGCTTTCATCACCCAACAGGACACGCCATTCTTCATTGGCCAGTTTTATTTCTTGCAAGGGTTTATCCAAAGACCAGTATGTATCGGATTGTTCCAGGACAGCCGATACCTTATCCTTATAATTATAACTACGCATGGCTTTTTTCAAGGCCGCATCAAAATAATAGTTACTGTATTGCGACTCTCCCAATGTGGTTCTCTTGACACCTTCCTTTTCCAAAAGCAATAACCCATACTTCTGCTCCAGTTCCCTTGAGATCTTTTCGGAACGGCTGTAATTATTCCCAGAAGGAATGCTTTTGCCTTCTTCATCAATCGTGGTCAGCAGCACATGCACATGGCTGTGTGCCTTGTCGGTATTCAGGACAACTGCATAACAGGACTTTCCGTACCCCATCCTCTCGATATATTCCCCGGCAAGAGAAAGCCACTGTTCATCGGAAAGGCTTTCTCCCGGATAGAGGCTCAGAATAAATTCCGCATAAGGTAGTTTCACCCGGTCATTCAACTGGGAGATAAGTTTCATGTAGGCTGGCATGGCGGCCAGTTCGTCACCGGTGGAGGTGCAAAGCACTTTTCCGTTTCCTTCCTTGACCTTGGAAAGCTGGTATTCGATTTTCCGGCTCATGGACAGGTGGGATGAGAAAGAAGGCTGTATCTCGGCTATCATAACAATTTCCGGTTAATGGTTTCTACATCCGAAAGGTATTGGTTAATCCGATCCAATGAATACAATATATTTTCATCGGACGGAAGCGTATTGATATGTTTGGCAAGCTGGTTGATATTGGCTCCTATTTTACGAAGTTCATATATCATTTGCACATCGGTTTTCGATATGCTTCTGCCTTTCAAGGCAGACTCTCTGATAAAGGAAGAAAGGGATTTTCCCTCTTCCTTTGAACGTTGAAGAAGCTGTTCTTTCTCGGCTTCCGTCAAGCGGATCTTTATACTTATATCTCGATTCTCTTTCATATATACAGAGTATGTGAGTGTAACGAACATTGGTCGGCAGCTCGGCTGTCGCAAGGTTTTTTGTACCCACAAAAACATACCTTGCATTAGCAAAGATATACAATAATACTCAGCTGTAAAACAAAACCAGACAAAAGTCTTGATTTCTTAATCCAGATTAACCGCGCACTTTGTTACAAAGTAACTACGCACATTGTAACAGGCAAACGAAAAGTCATTAGTTACAAAATACATAATTACATTATTACAAAGTATGAACATACATACTTAATTATAAGATTAAGTATGTACATAATTATATTCATATTTATATATGTAATTACTTATACAATTAAGTAAATAAGTATGTAATAAATTAATTATAAAAGTATGCTATTATTTAATTTATTATTTATATATTTGCGCACATACTTAAAAACGTACATTATGGGACAAATATTACCAGGAGTAGTCGTAGCTTTTGAGAATCCCAAGGGCGGGGTAGGGAAGTCTACGCTGACAGCTTTGTTTGCAGGTTATATTCATTCGCAGTCAAACGAAGAGGGTGGCTTATCCATTGCCGTGGTGGATATCGACGACATGCAGAACACTATCGGAAAATTACGTGAGGACGAAGCCGAGGACGGGATCATGAAAAAGGAAGAAGAATATGAGGTTATCAATATCTCTTCCTCAGAGTTCATCAACCAACTGGATTTCCTTCAGGACAATTACGACATTATACTTATCGATTTTCCGGGTAACCTGAAACAAAACGGTGTAGTTGAAACGCTGCACTTCGTTGACGTGATCATCATTCCCTTCGAACCGAACCAGACCGATTTAAGACCTACATTGACCTTTTACTATAACATCTATGAAGGGATTATTGAAAGCCGTCGAAAGATTGGTAAAAAGACTACCGTGCGTGGTGTTATGAACCGTGTTCTTCCGAATGTGCTGGAGTTCAAAGAAATTTTGAAAAATAAAAAAACCTTGCCTTTCGAGTTGATGCAAAACTACATCAAGGATTCAAGGGTTGATTATCAACGCAATTTAAGTACGCTGAGTAAAGCGTACCATCATCCCTGTGATGCGTTCTGTGAAGAGGTATTGGAATTAATCTGTAACCATATAGGAGAATAAAGCTATGGCAACCAACAAAGAAAGGACATCATCAGCCGCCATGAGAAAACTCTTGCTGCAAAGCGCCAGTAAGAAAGAGCAGGAAATCCAGCAGATCGGAAGTGTTGCGGAAAGCACTATTCCCCAACCTGCGATTGAGCAACCCATTCATGAAGAGGTGAAAGAATCGGCTCCGGTCACAGAAACCGTCCAAGAACCTCAGCCGGAACAAATGGAAAAGCCGGAATCCAAACCTTCCGTGCAGTCTTCTCCAAAAACAGAAGAAATCAAAGTCTGCGGAAAAAAATTCTCGGAATATCTGGAAGAGCGAAAATTAAAGAACACCGAAGTAATCCGGATATCCAGCGAAACCCACAGAAAGCTGAAGCAGATTGCTATGGCCACTGGATTAGGAATGCACAACATCGCAAACAACATTCTTGAAGACATATTGACCAGCCATAACAAGGAGATTCAAGCGATACTGAAGAAGTATATGAGCATCTGATTCTACTTTCGGAAAAATATATATACGCCTGTTCGACTGCATCCGTCGGGCAGGCGTTATTTTTGCACACCGTTTTAGTGAAGGCCGGCATTGAACCGGGACACTTTTACACAACTGCGGAAAAATCCCTTTGCCTATTATCCTGGACAATATGTTAAAGAATTCAAACTTCTACTTGTTTCCACCTCAAAATTTTTTCCGAAAGTAAGAATACAGTAATAAAATCATTTCTTTGTTTTATTTAGGTTTTTAGGAATTTAAGTATTTGTGGGACACTTTTACACAACTAATAAGGGAGGTTTTCTGTATAATTAACTATATTATTGCAAGTTAGCACTTGATGGCATTTTTTCGCAACCAGGACACTTCTGCACAACTAACCGACTATTCGGGACACTTCTGCACAACTAAATCGGTCATCCGGGACACTTTTACACAACTAGAATCTGCATTCAGGACACTTTTACACAACTAAATCAGGAATCCGGGACACTTCTGCACAACTAAACCGATCATTCGGGACACTTTTACACAACTGGGGGAGCGGAAACAGCCGTAGTCGGGACACTTTTACACAACTAAATCAAGAAACAGCACGAAAAAAATGCTTTGGAATCTTCATTTATAGGGAGTTAGATTCACTATCTCCGTAAAAAAACGTATCTTTGCATCAGTAAACAACAAGTGTCCGCCTATGAAGGAAAGTAATACACAAAAAGAGTTGAGCAGAGTCCCCAGGACTCTCAGCGAGTCTTCCAACACGAAAGTATTGGAAGTTCTATTTGATGCAGGCGGCACTGTCATGTCTGACATTATCATTTACGTGGCATCTTCACAAATGAAAGATCTGTTCGGCGACTGCTGGTTCTCCATCAACGATTTTTGTGAGCTCATGGGGTATGAACGAACCAAGTTGCAACGAAAACTGACCGAGAAGCAGCTTGACTTCCTGTTCAGCAACCAACGTCCGGTATATATCACCGAACAGAACGGGCAAAAGATAGAGCATCCGATAGAGAACACCTTTGAAGCGGCGTTATACCGTTTAGGGACATCCAACCTCAGTGTAGCATACGCCATGAACGGCAAGACACAATATAAGTTCATTCAAATACTGGATCGCTTTGAGATAAAGGATGACTTCGGCACGAAAAAGCGCACCAAGCGGAATTACAACGTGCATCTGAGCAAAGATCTGATGAATACTTTGCTTACCGAATACAATCTGCTAGAACTGAAAGACTACCGTAACCTGCCAAACCGCAAAGGCTACCGCAAGTTTTATCTGAACCTAGCGAAAATGATTTACTTGATCAAGTATAAGATTGACCAAGGACAAGCACCTTATTTCACCGTTACGGTAGATCAGCTTGCCAAGGAATTTGATGTAACGGTAAAGGACAACCATGACCGGAAGAAGAAGGTGACTAGCATCTTAAACGGTATCAACAAAAAGCTGGAGAGAACCAAATTCCAATACCAGTACATCAAAGGAAAAGGGGAGAGGTGGCCTTATACCGTACAGTTTTTCTTTGACCAAGAAACACTGGAATATTTCGATGAAAAGATAAAGGCGATACTGACCTCGCAATATCACGATGCGCTCAAATCATCCTTCTTGTTAAACAAGAAAGGCATTCCTGTGAGCAGGCATTATCAATATAAGGATTTCTTCAAATTCGGCACCGGCGAATACTACCATGAATTTACCGCATGGCTTTATTCTGAAGAGGACAAGGAGATTAAGGAGAACATCTACCGGGATACCTATATAAAGGTAGTGGGCATTCGCCCAGAAGACCTTGCCGTCAACTTAAATCCCTAAAAGTTGGAACAAAAATCATAAAATAGTATCTTTGCAGCGGATTGTCAGGAAATTGGCAGTCCGCTTTTTACATACGTCCGTCTGTCTAACAAAAGAGTGGCATCTATCGTTAAGGAATTAACAACAACAGGCGCATGCCTGTACCAGTATGAAACTGGTACGGGGCGTGCCTTTGTTGTTGGAACGCCACGTCCATGTTAGAGGGTACGTTTCCGTACCCTTATATAAACATAAAACAAATTCAATGGTTCAAACAATTGCCACCCTGATAGATGAAACGCTCATGGTAATGGGCACCCATCTTCACGTGCGGATGACAGACGAAGAAAAGGCGTATCTTGATGCTCATTTCGAGCTTATCCATATCAAGAAGGGAGAACACCTCGTCACTAGGGGCGAGGAAGTATGCTACCTCTATTATCTGGAATCCGGCATCGTCCGGTTATGGTTTCCGGACAAAGAGAATAGAGAGATTTCAGCACGGTTTATCCAAGCCAAAGAGTTCATCAATTTTTTCCTTTCACATGAAGAACACCATGCCCACTACAATATCAAGGCATTGGAGCCATGCAAGATCTGGAGATTGCCCAAAAAAGATCTTCATCAGCTATATGAGTTATCCATCAATTTCAACAAGCTGGCCAGAATACATTTGGTAAGATCCATCAACCGCAAAATAATAAGGGAAGAGGAGTTTTACACACTGGATGCCGAAGCGCGTTACAAAGCGCTTTTGGCCAATGAAAAATGGCTGTTACGTTCAATACCCTTAAAAGACATAGCAAGTTATATCGGCATCACGCCACAAGCATTGAGCAACATCCGAAAGCGCATATAAACCAAACCCTATAAGCCGGGCAGGACAGTTTTACACAACTAATCCTATCCGGCTTTTTTCTGTAGAATTATTCCACACCTGCCGGTTTACGGCACATGTATTTTTTAATGCACATTAAATAAACACGAAAGGCCCTTTAAAAGCCCTTCATAAAATTTGTCCTCCCGTATATAATCTATATGTTTGGAGCGAAAACAACGCGATAAGCACCTTGATTCGGTTCTGCCGACAGGAATCCGCATAAATTGGAAACACCGTATGAGACAAATAGAAAAATATATAACATTAATAACCTAAAGAGTAATTCCCATGGAACACATCAGACTGACTGCTATCAGCCTTAGCCTGCTGTTATGCACCGTAAGCGCTTTTGCGCAACGCCATTATGAGAACATCCCGGCACTTGAATTGAACTACGGCACTAACCTGTTCGGTAATGCAGGCAACTATTACAACCTGTCCTTTTCCAGATACATCAACCGGACAAGCTATTGGAAAGCCGGGCTTAGCTATTTTGAGAAACCTTACGAATACACAGCCAACCTACCGCAAGTCTCTACCTTGAACCCGGAAGAAACGATTCCCGAAACGATACATGATAAGGGTAAGGACTTTTATGTGGACGGCGGTTATTACAGAACCCTGGCCAGCAACCTGAAATCCGTTTACTGGGGCATCGGCCTGGGAGGATTCATCGGTACAGAATACGTCCGCCACCCCGATAAGGAATACAACTTCATCATCGGCCCGAAACTGGAAACGGAACTGGAAGTATTCATCCTGCCCCGAACGGCATTGCTTGCCCGCATACAACAACATTGGAATCCCCTATCCATTGACAAGTGGAACACTGTCTGGAACGTAGGAATAAAGATACTGCTCTACTAACCGACAAATCATATCACCATGCTTATTATCATATTGTTAGCCGATACAAATGTATCCGGCCTGATCTCCTTATACCGTGAAATAGGCGCCATGCTGATAGGGGTAGGCTTTCTATGTGCCGGACTAGCGGTACTTAAAAAGCTGATAAGCAACCACGAGCACACCAAAGAGGCCATCATCACCTATATCACGGCATTGGTCACTTGGCTCATTATCTGGCAACTCTTATGAACGTAGTGGATTTGATACTGGTTGCCATACTCGCCTGTATCACGCTTCACTTTTACTTTCGGAAAAAGAAGAAAGCACTTTCTTCCGGAAAGGAGAAAGAGAAGCCGATAAGGGAGGCGGTGCGCAAGGAAGGGCAGGAGAGAGCCTGTCCGGTCATCTGCGTGGTATTTCAGCCTGAGCTGGAAGAAGAGGAATTGGCTGCCGAGATAGCCGATATGTACCTGCATGGAAGAGCCTACTACTACTCAGGCAAACCACTGCCGAAACAGCCGAAAGAAGAGCCCATATCCATCAAGTATAAGGATGTGCAATGGGAGAGACTGAAAACGATTCATGTTTAATTAAAAAATAGGAACAAAATGAAAGCAATCGAAAATGTAAGAGAAAAAGCGAACCAAGTCATTAACCGCTATGGAAAGGTTATCTTCACCTTTCTCATATTCTTCACGCTGTTGGGAACGGCACAAGTGGCGGAGGCACAAAGCGGCCTGAAGATTAACAGCCTATCCGAAGTGACAGACAAAGCCAAAGAGGGTGCGGACACCATTCTGGACGTAGCCAAATACATTTTGGCGGCGGTACTCGGCATCGCTCTGGTCTTTGTCATCTATTCGCTTGCCACGAACAATCCCCATGCCAAGGAATACCTGCTCGGCTGGATCATCGCCGTGGTAGTCATCATGGTGGCCTTCCTGATTATCTAAAAACGAAGAGCCATGAGAACCATGCGTAAAATCAACAAGCCGATCAAGTTCTTCGGTCTGTCATCGGGACAGTTCGCCATCTTCATGCTGCTGACGGCCATCATCATCATCGTGAGCATATTTAAGCAGCTGCACCCGATACTCATCATCGGAATCATTTCCGCCATTCTGTTTCTATCCGGTCTGCTGTTCCAAACCTTGAAAAAGGAACACAAGGCCGGTAACCCGGACTACCTGACCGGCCTCCGGATCAAGAACGCCACCCCCCGGCAGATAACGGACAAACGGCAGATTTTCAAATTCATCCTAAAACAGCAACCATGATAGGAATCATCATACTCATATCACTGCTAATCTGTGCGCTGTGCCTGCTGATTGCTCTGCTGTATATCCGGCAGACAGAGATAGAGGTGAAGGACAAATCCGTGGATCTGGAAAGTGTCTTGCCTATCCAGACCATCACGGAGAACGCCGTCATCAACGGGAACGGTGACATCACCGTCGGCTACCGGCTGCTTCTGCCCGAAGTGTTCACCTTGTCGGAAAGCGAGGCGCAATACATCCATGAGCGGTTGGAGGCTCTTTTGAAGATGCTTCCGGCAGGCACGGTCATCCATCAGCAGAATTTCTATTATACGGGGCGATACCATCATGCAGAATACTCTTCCAATGCCCTGATAGCGGAGAACAACCGTCATTTCAACGGCAAGGAGATACTGAACAGCTACACCAACCTGTATGTGACGTTCACGAACGGCAGCCGAAACGGTAAGATACGCAAAAGCGCATCGGGCACCTCGCTGATGCGAAAGCTGCACTACCCGTTCAAGCAACCTTATAAGGAATATCAGCAACGGCTGACAGAAATGGAAGCCTTTCTGATGAACTTTGAGAACGGTTTGTCGTCCATCCAGCAGTTTGAGATACGCAAGATGGATGATACGGAACTGAACAACGCCATCTACGACTACGTCAACCTCTCTTACGAGACACCGGAAAACGATGCCACGCAGAAGAGCGTCAACCCTATGGCCGTCAGTGAAAGCGGAAGCATGAAAATAGGGCAGCAGCACGTTTCCATCCTTTCGCTGACCAACGAAGGCGAGCATCTTCAGGAACTGGCCGTGCCGCACACCGGCAAGTCGAAGGCATACGGGGGAAACATAGAGATACCGGACAGCATACGGAGCAAATGCTCGATGCTGTACCCCGTAGGACTTGGCCTGCCGTTCAACCACATCGTAAACATCGTGATAGAGATAACCGATCCAGATGCCACCGTAACGGCCATCGGTGCGGAGAAAGACGCGCTGAACTACATCACCAACTTCTACCCTCCGGCGGCAGAGAAGCAACGCGAGCAGGCAGCCTTCTGCGATGAGATTACCCAGTTCGACTACCAGACCGCCTATACCGCCTTCAATGTCGTGCTGAACGATACAGACCGCACCTCGCTCATGCGGAAAACCGCACTGGTACAGCAAGGCTTCAGCTTTATGAACCAAAGTTCGTGCTATGTGGAGAACGCCGAGCTGTGCAACCTGTTCTTCTGCAACATACCCGGCAATGCCAGGGCCAATTACCGGGGCTTCGTCAACACGACCAAGCAGGCCATCTGCTATCTGCAAAAAGAGGGGATGTACCTTTCGGACGAGAAAGGGCATATCTACCATGACCGTTTCGGTACTCCCGCCAAGATAAACCTCTGGGATTATCCGGCGCTGAACAACAAGAACCGCATCGTTATCGGCCCGTCCGGTTCCGGTAAATCTTTCTGGCTGAACAATTACATCCTGCAAAGCTATGAGCTGGGTCGGGATGTGATGATCATTGACATCGGCGGCTCTTACCGCTCGATGATAGCCTTGAACCGGGGCAAATACTTCGACTCTACCGAGCAGAAGAAATTTGCGTTCAACCCCTTCTTGTGTGACCGTGACAAGAACGGCAAATACCTGTACATCGACACCACGGATGCCGAGTCTGCCGATGACCAGATAAAGACCATCGTCGCCATTATCAGCTACATTTGGAAGGTACGTGAACCCATGCTGCCTGCCGAAAACGCCATTCTCAGGAAATCCGTCATCGGATTTTACGACTATGTGAACAATTCTTCAATAGGAGAGAAGCATGAGCGTATCTTCCCGACGCTGATAACTTACCGGGCTTATCTGAAGGAAGTGTTCAGCAAACGGATGACCGAGTTTGAGAAACAGAAATTCGAGATAGAGGAGCTGTTGCTTTTACTGGAACCCTATACGGACGGAGAGCTGTCATTCCTGCTGAACGCTACCGAGAACGTGGATATCGTGCATGACCGGCTGATAGCCTTCGATATGGAAGATGCCTCTAAGAAAGAGTACTTTCCGCTCGTTGCCATCATCACCCTGCAAATGATCGTGGATAAAATCAAGAAACGCCAGGGGTTTGCCAAAGAGCTGATCATCGACGAAGCGCTCGACTTCCTGCAAGACGAGAAATTCGGAGACTTCATCGCCTACCTGTACCGAACCTTCCGTAAAAAGGAGGGAAGCATCACGCTGGCCGCACAGAACATCCTGTTTTTGAAAAACATGCCGTCCAGTATCAAGGACTCCATCATCATCAACTGCGCGACCAAGATTATCCTCGACCATTCGGAACACCGGCAGAACCTGCCGGAAGTGAAAGCCGTGCTTTCCATCACGGACGAAGAGGCCTATATGATCGAGTCGTTGCAGCGCACGGAACGCTGGAGAGAGTTTTTCATCAAGATGTCGAACGATGCCTTCATCTTCCGCAACGAGGTGTCCGACTTCGCCGCCGTAGCCTTCGATTCGCGCCAGGCGACAGTAGTACGGCTGAAGCAGTTGTTCAACGAAAGCGGCTCGACCTATACGGCCATCAACCGCTATCTGGAGGAAAGGAGGAAAAAGTATGGATGACGCCACCCAAGGGCTGACCGCCCTTCTAGGCTGGTCAACCGACTTCAACGGCAGCGCATACAATCTTGCCGGAAGCATTGCCGCCGCACTTTTGGGCGTTGCGCTCATTTTCGTGGTATGGGCACTCGCCACGAAAAAGGAAAATGCCAAGAGCTATCTGACAGCCTGGCTGGTATGTGTCATATTCACCCTATTATTCATCACCAACAAATAACCGTCATGAAAAGAATCATTCTCATACTCGGACTTGCCGCCTCGATGGGGCTGACGGGTACCGGCAGTGTTCATGCCCAGTTCGTCGTGCATGATCCCGGCCACACCCTGCTGAACTCAACGGAATGGATCGCCAATGTCAAGAAATGGGTTACACAAATCAATGAAATGATCGATGCCCAGGAACTGCGGCTCGGCCTGCAAAAGATCGACCAGTTGAAGGAACTCAAATCGCTGAAAGAGCTTGCCGACCTGCTGGACGACGTAGCCTGCCTGAGCAGCGACTACAGCTTTTACCTGAACGTAGGATCGAATTACCACTGCCTGAAATTTCTCAACTTTCAGCGTGTGACCGTCAATCTGAGCCTGAGTACCGACCTGCTGTTCAAGGTGGCCACCGTGACCAGTTACTTCTCGATGAACTCGGAAGGGCGCATGTCCTTTATCGAGCAGGTGAAGGAATCGGTGGAAAAAGCCGCCGAAGAGATGCGTGAGTTTAACGAATCCGTGCGTTCCACGGTCATTTACAAATCCATGAAGGGGCATAACCGGAAGACCTATTACCAGGGACGGTTGGCCGCTTTCACACGACACACCAATTAAAGCGTTATGAATCAAGATAATTTTCTCTGGGGACTTCAGATCACGGACGGTCTGACGATGGAACTCGTTTCGCAAATGACGGTCATCGCCTTCGGTGTTGGTGTCATCTGCTTTATCTGCAACCTGGCATACAACTATCTCTATCACGGAGCCAGCCAGCTGTTAAGCCCGAATGAGGACAAATTTCCCGACATGATGGAAATCGCCCGTTGCCTGGTACTGTTCTTCTGCCTAAGCATATACACCCCCATCGCCCAAACCATCGTAGGCACGATGGAAGTAATCAACGAAGCCACCTCGCTGACCTCCGAGCGTGCGCAGGAATTTGCCCAGTTCATGGCACAATCAGCCATCGAACAAGGAGAGATGATTGCCGAATACGACAAACACAGCCTCCAGTCGGAGGTAGCAGCCGGAGAAGACAGCACCGGCGCCATGCAGCACGAACTGGATAAAAAGATGGAAGAGGACGAAATGACCGGTGTACGCTCCAGCGTGGAGAAGATTGTGCAGCTGCTCAACCCCGCCAACCTCGCCACCCTTGTGCTTCATGGCATTTCCGCCCTATTGGTAGGAATCATACAAGTAGTCATCTTGGGTATCGGCGTGGTCATTGTCAAGCTACTGGTCATTCTCGGCCCGTTTGTCTTTGCCGTAAGCATGTTGCCGGTCTTTCAGAAACAGTTGAGTATCTGGTTCGGTACGCTCTGCTCCGCCTGTATGGTATTCACCGTCATCAATATTCTGAACCAAATCATGTGGCAGACCTTCAAGGCCATCTATACGGAAAGTGCCGACATGGTGGACGCAGCTACGCAGCAGATACAATATTTAGGAATGGATCTCGCCTTGATTGGTGCTTATTGCAGCTGTTTCTGGCTATCCTCCAAAATCGTAGGACACAGCGATGCCGGGAAAATCATTTCGAAAACCGTGTCAATCGTCACCACGGCGGCCACCATCGCCCTGATGGGAGGCGCAGCGGCAGGCGGCAAGCTGACCAACGTAGGCGGTGCCGCCTCTATCGGGGCAAGTTTCATAAACGACAACAATAAAAAATAGAACTATGAATCTGATGAAATTCAAAGGAGCAGATGATGCGGTCAAGCTGACTATCCGGCTTTCAGCCGGGTACTGCATCATCCTGACTATCGCTTTTGCCAGCAGTATCATCTTCCTTATCAACAAAATAGAAAAAGCATACGGCCAGGCTCTCGTCATCGACAGGCAGGGAGAAGTCTATGAGGCAAGCAGCCTGTCTGCCAGCGATATGCGGCAATACGAATACATGAACCATGTAAAGACCTTCGTAACCCACTGGTATGCCTTTGACGAGAGCAGCTACGAGAAGAACATTTCGCTTGCGCTCAACCTCATAGGCAACAAGGGGAAGGAGCTGTTGAACGAGTACAACGATGTGAATATGCTGAACTCACTCATACAAAAGAATATCCGTTACGGGGTACGCATCAAGGATGTAGAGATTAACACCCAAACGATACCCGTTTCCGGAAAGATAATCTTCACGCAGACCGGGTACCGGGCACGGGGAAGCATCTCACGTAATATCGAAGCGGAGTTCACCATCTATGATATGCTGTCCCGCAGCGAGGAAAATGCGCACGGAGCCAAGATAGAAGATTGGATTGTCCGCTATTCCGAACCCGTGGAAAGCAACGGCGCCAACACATCGCAGGCAGCTTCTCCGGGCAAGAATGAAAACCAGTCAGAAACCTCTAAACCAACCGACCATGGAACCGAATAAACTTATCAAAGACAAGAACAAGCTGTTGATGGCCATCCCGGTAATCCTGGGCATCCTCTTCCTTTATGTATTCTTCATCCGTGAGGACGGGAACGTGCCGTCAGGGAGTGACAGACAGACCGCCTCGCAAGCCTTTCTAGAACCACAGTCGGAAATGGCCGACAAGGTGAACGACAAGATGGAAGCCTATAAGCAGGACAAACTGGAAGAGCAGAAGAAGGCACGCATCCTGAAAGAGTCTCAGGTCAAAGGATCTGATTTTTACTTCGAGCTGCAAAACCAGCAGGAGCGGTATGACCGTGCCACACTGGAGCGCATCCGCCGTATGCAGAACGATCCGTACAGCGAAGTCATGGCAGAATACGGAGGTGGCCGGAACGGACGCTTCTCTCATCAGCTGGAAAGCCAACTGGACGGACTGGAGGACGAGCAGGCGCTCAACGAGATTATCCGGGAAGCCAAGAAGAACTCACGCATCCGCAAGGAACTGGAAGAATCCGACAAATACCGCAAGCGCATGTATGAACGGATTGTCAATTATGACCAAGAGGGAAAAACGGAGAAAGCCGCTGCCAACCCTTCCGGCCATCCATCCGCCGACAGCCTGATGCAAAAAGGCCCGATCTACCGTGCCGAAAACGGCAAGCGGGTACGCCGCCAACCGACCTCCGCACCGGGAAACAGCAACCTCTTCAGGGCTTGCATCCACGGCGACCAGACCGTAGTCACGGGCAGTACGGTACGGATGCGGTTGCTTCAGGACGTAACCCTATCCGGCATGAAGATACCGACCAACACGCTGTTTTACGGTATCGCCACTTTGGGAGCCAACCGTCTCGATGTGGTAGTCAGCAACCTGAAGGTAGGAGACAACCTCAATCCCGTATCGGTGGTTGTCTTCGACAATGATGCCATGGAAGGTTTGAACCTGCCCAATAACCTGAAAGCCAGTGCAGCTAAGCGTATGGAACAAGGTCTTGTACAGAACATTGACATGCCGCTCTCTTCCATCGGCACGATGGCCAGCGAAGTGACCAGCGTAGTCAACGCCACCACCCAGGTAGCCAAGCAAATCTTGAACATGAGCCTCTCACAAGTGAAGGTACATCTCAAGTCCAACTACGAAATGTATATCCAGGAAGAGAGTCAGGAATCGAAGTTGCGCAGGCAAGCCGTGCAAGCGGAGTTACAGAAGCTCTATGAGCAAATGGAACAAGAGAAAACGAACAAGAAAAATCATCCCCTTCAAACATTGATAGACAAATTATGATAGACATTCTCAATTACCTGCTTGCGCTGTCAGCGGTCTTTTTCGGCTATCGGATCTACGTATCACGCCGGAACGGACGAGCCTTTAAAGAAATCCGTCCGCTGACCGTTTCTTTCGGCATTACCCTGCTTCTTCTATGGGGCATTACCGTATTCACCGCCTTTTTTTCAAGAACCGTTTAACATATCGACAACATGAAGAAATATATTTATCTACTGTTTTACTGCTTTGTGTGCAGTCTGCCGCTCTTCGCTCAGGAAAACGGCACTCCCCGGCAACAAGCCATCAGCCAAAAAGACATCTTTATCTCTTTCGACTGTGTGAAACACCTGGTATTCCCTGTGCAAGTATCTGATATCGCCATCGGCGAACAGGAGCTTGTCATGGCCAGCCGGGTAGAAGAGGCGCCCCATATCGTCAGGCTCTCGGCGCAAGCGGAAGGATTCACCGAAGAGACCAACCTGACCGTAGTCTGCATCGACGGAAGCGTTTACACCTATCACATCCGCTACCTTCCCGAAGGCGGCACGGATTCGCACCCGAACATTTACGAGGACAACGGGAAATGGCAGCACCATGACTATCAGGCAGAAGTCAGCGACCTCCATCTGGCCGAGTTCTTCTTTCCAGAGGACATCGCTTACGGAACGCCCGGCAACGAGGTGTCCTTCACTCTGGCCGCCTACAACAACCAGTTGAAAGTATCAACCGCCAAAGATGCCGTGGCATATTCCAACCTGTTTGTGGTGGATAAGGCCATGAACACTTACCACATCACCATCAAACGGGGCAATACCTCCGTATTCACCTACAATTTCGATGACCAGCGCAAATATACCGCCCATGTGGATGTGAACAGCGAGGAAATGGAAAGATGCATCCAAGAGCTGCGCACCAAGAAGCGCAACATCTACAGCCTGGGGGTCATCGAGAACAAGTTTGAGTTGTCAATGGCCAATCTGTATGTGCATGAGGACTTCATGTTTTTCATCTTTGACCTGAAAAACAAATCATACATCGACTACGACATCGAGTTTGTCAAATGTTTCCAGCGTGACCAAAAGAAGAGCAAGAACGCCATCCAGCAAGAAACGACCATCGAACCTATCTATCAGAAAGATTTTGATACGAAAATCAAGGGCAAGAGCCGGAACCGGCTGATACTTGGTTTCGACAAATTCACGATACCCGATGATAAGGTATTCGAGATCGAGATTTACGAGCGAAACGGCGGGCGGCACATCAAGCTGGCCGTGTTGAACGAATACATCCTTTCCGCAGAACCCTTATACAAGCCACAGCCATGAAACTGAGAGAAACATTAGACACCTATATGTTCGACAACGTGGGACAGTTCGGCGGCATCGCCGAATCACTGGGCTATCAGACCGAATACCGGGACGGATATTTCCGGTTCCGCAAAGACGGGGAAGAGCTGAGCATGAGCGTAAGCGAAATCAGGGAAAAAGCCGGAGCAAAGTACGATGAAAGCCTTCGTGACCAATCAAAAGAACGTGTATCCGCCCTTTTTGACAAGGAACGTGCCAATGATCCTAAATATGTCGCCGAGCTGGAGAAGGAGGGCATCAGCATCAAGCGGTGGGAGAACCTGAAGGGACATGACAAGGACGGCTTTACCGTCATCGACCATCGCCTGAAGGTATGCTACACCGGACAGTCGCTCTATGAATACGCCTACAAGCAAGGGAACATCCTCGACGGGAAAGGCACCAAGCTGGAAAAGGGTGTCATGTCTGATTTGATGGAAATACACGGCAAACCGGGGAAGCTCCGTTTCAACGATGACGGAATCTCCGTATTCTACCGCAAAGAGGCGTTGGTTATCCCGGACAAGGTGCTGGGAAAGAAGTTGGGCAAGAAAGAGAAAGAACAGCTGCTTGCCGGTGACATCGTACCCATCACCGTAAATAAGAAGGACATCCTGCTGCAAGTTGACCGGGATCTGAACTCCGTCATCCTGCGCACCAACCAGGAAATCAAGATTCCCGACATCATCGGGCAGACCAGCGAATATGGCGGCTACAAGTTAACCAAAGCCGACAAATACCTGCTCGCCAACGGCCATGCACTGGAGAACAAGCTGCTGCACAGTCCGGAAGGCTACTTCATTGCCGACATCCAACTGACGGATGACAGGAAAGGAGTCATGATACAGAACATACAGAGTATCACTCCCGGCAAGGCACAAGAGCTGATCAAGGCCATGACCCCCAAACTGAAAGCCCATGCGGCCAACATAGAAGCTGCAAAAGAGCAAAAACACGAAGAGGGGCGCAATATGGAAGCCGAGTTTAAGGAAGCGATGGGCAAACATGACTTTGAAAAAATCGGGAAGCTCAAAGAGGAAGGATATAAACCCAGTGAAGAGTTTATCAAAGGAATCGGTAAGGAACACGGTCTAGATGAAAGGCGAACCCATGAAGTCATCCAGCTGTTCGGCACCAAGCCGGAAGAACAGGGCGAACATGAAAGGCAGGCCGCACGTCTGTTGGATGCCGCACAGACCGACAACTTTCATGTCATCCAAGAGATACAGAAAGAAGGGTACCGGCTCACCCAAGAAGACCTTACCCGGATGCGTGAAACGGGTGTGCAAGCCAACACGCTGATAGCCGTACAAAAGATTTTCGGGATGGAAGGCAGCACAAAGACACTGGGAGATGTCAAACTGGCCAGTACACCCAAACCCGACAACAGCAAGGAAATGGCCCGTCCGATAGCCAGCACCATCAACCGGGCTTTCAATGACTTATAACCTAAAAAATCAGGAATTATGGATTACGATGAATTAGTACAGAAAAACATTGCAGGAGAAATCAGTGACTTAGAGTTTCTACTTGCACAGGAAGAGCTTGCACAAGCCTATCAAGAAGAGATGGCTGCCAAGCAGCAAGAGACAAACAACCAAACGGCCAGAGAATGGCTGCTTGATTACGAGAACAGAAATCTATACCAATAAATCATGGATACAGCAAGTGATAAAGCATTACAGCGTTTCGCCGAACTGATGATCGAAAAGATAAAGCAGGTGGAAGACAACTGGCAGAAGCCTTGGTTCGAGATAAAGGGTGGGGGACTTCCGCAAAATATCGAGGGAAGAACCTACAACGGAGTAAATTCCTTCATGTTGTTTCTACTTTCGGAAAAAGAGCAGTACAGCCTGCCGGTCTATATGACCTTCATGCAAGCCAAAGACAACGGCCTTAACATACTGAAAGGAGAAAAGTCATTCCCGGTCATTTACTGGAATTTCTCAATAAGAGACAAGAACGGAAAGAAAATACCTTTCGACGTATATAAGAACCTGGATAAAAACGAGCAGCAGGAATATAAGGTCACGCCGTTTCTGAAGACATACAATGTGTTCAACGTACAGCAGACCAATCTTCAGGAAACGAAACCGGAGAAATGGGAAGCATTGAAGGAGCAATTCAAGATACCGGCCATCAAGGACGAGCAAGGGATGCTCACCGTGCCTCTGATTGATGCGATGGTACGGGAACAGCAATGGATCTGCCCCATTTATTCCAAGGAAGGAAATAGTGCTTACCATGCAAGGGGAGAAGATAACCATATCGTCGTACCCCTGAAGGGGCAGTTTAAGGACGGAGAGAATTTCTACTCCACACTACTTCATGAGATGGCGCACTCGACTGGGGAGCCTGAGCATCTGAACCGGGAAAAAGGCGTGATTTTCGGAGACAAGCAATATGCCAAAGAGGAACTGGTTGCCGAACTCACCTCCGCTACCGTCGGGCAAAGCCTGGGCATATCCACCTATATCCGGGAAGAGAATGCCATGTATCTAAAGAACTGGCTGGGAGCCTTGAAAGAAGATCCCAAATTCATCTATAACATCCTTGCCGATGTAGGCAAAGCCAGTAATATGATTCAGGAACACGCCTCACGGATGGAACAGTACCTCACACCGGAGGAACGGTTTACGCTGGCCGTCCTGCAAGACAACCGTCCGGTATTGGAGCAGATGAAGAATGAAGGTTTTATTCCTTCATCCCGACAATTGGAAAGCCTCGCCGCCAACCATCCCACGGCAAGCAACCTTGAAACACTATACGGCACTTTCGGCATTTCGCTGCCTGTCATGCAAGCGGAACCGGCCATGAAAAATACGAATGAGCCACAGCTCGGATTATAAACTTTTAAAAACCATCATTATGTTTACAGGACAAATTATCGGTTATGTCGGTGCGGATGCCCGGCAGAACAAGAACGGAAAAGGATTCAACTTCCATGTATCCACCAAGTACAAGAACGTGAACAACGAGGAACAGACCCTATGGGTATGCTGCTTCGTAAATTACGAGAGTAAGGTCTTTGAGTATCTGAAAAAAGGGACACAGGTATATGTCTGCGGCGATGTGTATGCCGATGTATTCCAGAAGGATGACGGTAGCCACATCCCATCCGTCAGCCTGACCGTCTCACGCATTGAGCTACTGGGAAAGGCTGAGAAAAAAGAGAACGGTGACGGAACGGCAACCGGACAACCCCAATAACTGCAACGGCCATGGAAAGAGAAAAGAAAGACCTGTCATTCATCCTGATCCTGCTATCCACGCTCATCGGGACAGCCGTACTGTTTCAGTGGGCTATCGTTACGGGATTATACGCTCCACTACGTAATCCGGCCATGTGGGAAAGGCTGATGGAAAAGGATGCCCTATTCCGGTTTCTCTACGTCATCCTGATCGGCGGTCTTGCTTTTCTCTTCCCGGTAGGCAAGGTGAAAGACGAAAACAAGAAATGGGGTTACACCAGTATGACATTGGTTTCGGCATCCATGCTGGTTATCGGATTCAGCCGGTTATCAGCGTGGTATAACCTATTTGTGTTTCCTACTGTGTTTGTGGCGTACACGCTGCTTGTCATCAAGACTCTGCCTTATTTCATCCGGCGCCATGCCCAATCCGATGACAGCATTTTCGGGTTAAGCCGGGAAGAATCAGCTTTCTACTTCCGCTTTGAGACCGCCTTCGGGCCGTTGGTCATCCATAAGCCGCAGCAGAATGTCTATATTGACGGCGGTCCGGGAAGCGGTAAATCGGAAAGCTGGATCAAGGGAATCATCTACCAGTGCGCCGAGCGCAACTATGCCGGATTCGTGTACGACTGGGAGGGTGATCCCACCAAGGACAAGTCACCCATCCTCTCACGTATCGCCTACGGAAGCATTGAATACTTCCGGGCTAAAGGAGTGGATACACCCCGTTTCGCCTATATCAATTTCGTGGATATGTCACGCACGGTCAGGGTAAACGTACTCTCTCCGAAATATATGTCAAAGGGCAACGAATCGCTATTCATCCGTAACATCATCATCACGCTGATGAAAAATCTGGAAGCCAGTTGGAAAGAAAAAACAGACTTTTGGGCCAACAATGCCATTAACTACGTCTATTCAATCGCCTACAAATGTTTCAAGGAGAGGGAGCTTGGCATCTGTACGTTGCCCCATGTGATAGCCCTTGCCCTTTCGGACAGCAACCTGGTATTCCATTGGCTGTCGGAAGATCCTGAAATCGCATTGAACATGTCCTCGATGCTGACCGCCTGGAAGTTGGGCGCACAACAGCAGACAGCCGGAGCCGTATCATCCGCACAGATTCCGCTGGTACTCCTGAACAACAAATACATCTTCTGGGTGTTGTCACCACTTCCCGAAGAAGAGTTCTCTTTGGATATAACCAACAAGGAACACCCAACGCTGTTATGCGTAGGCAATGCGCCCACCATCAAGGAGGCCGTATCTCCCGCCATTTCCTGCATCGGCAGCGTACTGATGTCGCAGATGAACAATCCCGGCAAAGCAACCAGCGTATTCATGGTAGATGAATTTCCGACCATCCTGTTACAAGGCATCGACACCTTCATCGGTACCGCCCGAAAACACAATGTCGCCACCATCCTTGCCGTCCAGGACTTCAACCAAGCGGTCAGGGACTATGGAGAGAAGAGTGCCAACATCCTGAAAGCCTCTTGCGGAACACAAGCCTACGGCATGACCGGAAACGAGAAGACGGCCAAGGACATTGAGAACCTGCTTGGCGAGAAAAAAGAGGCACAGGAATCCTATTCCCACCAGACAAGTGGAAGCGGCAGCGTAACGGAAAGCCTGCAAAAAGAAAAGGTCTTAAAGGCAAGGGACATTGCCGGGCAAGCAGCCGGGCACTTCATCGGCAAGATTGCCGGAGGCAAGCCGCCATTCTTCAACGTGCAGATGGATATGTGCCGTTTTGAAGAGAAGGAGATACCCCGTTTCTCCTTGCCGGTCAAACTAGGCAACGGCAAAGAAGAGATGGAACTGGAAATCCTGGAAGAGATTATCCAGCAGAACTACATTAAAATCATTGAAGATGTCAACGCTATCCTTAAAAAGATAGAGGACAAATTAAAAGAAAAGTCAGCAGTTCCGGCAGCTGGGACACATAAGACAGAACAAAAAATCATCCGATAACATTCAACAAAAGAATCCTACCATGAGAAAAATCCATTCATTATTAGTGGCAGCCTGCTTATTGGCGGCTTCATGCAACAGAGAGGAAATCCAACCGGAAACAGACAAAGCCGGTATGTATCACATCACCGTAGCCGTAACCGGCACCTCACCCAAAGGCAGTGTACATATATACAATCTTGACGGCGTGAAATTCAGGAACAAACGCACCGGCACCTCCGCATTTTCCGTAGATGAGACCTTCACCGATAAAGTGGAATACAGTACGGAAAAGCCGGTCAGCCAAATTACCGTCCAAGGCATCCTCTATTCCAAAGAGAACGCAACCATCACCCTGCAAGTAAAGAAAGACGGTGAAAGCGTGTTCAACCAGAGTAAACAGCTAGAGGCCGTTCCCAGTATAGACAACACGGTAGATTTGGTTTACAGTACCGTGAAATAAAATCAAAAAAACATATATTTTCTCTTTCGTATTTAGATGATATTTATTATCTTTATGAAAGATAATCTTTCTCATTTATAATCTAAACTCAGATAAAATGAGATTCAACTAATCCAGTCAATCGTATGAAAGTCGATTTCAATCAGATAAAAACAACCATTTCTCTGCCCGATTTCCTGCTGGAGCTGGGATGGAAAATCGTGGAAGGCTCTTCCAACTCTTGTCCCAAAATGAGCAACGGAACGCATACCATCGTCATCAAGCGGAACTCACAGAACCAATATACCTATTGGGACGTGCATAGCGACAGCGTGCGTGGCCGAAGCATCATGGATCTGATGCAGGAACATCTATTTGAAACAACCGGAAAAATGCCGACCTTGCGCGAGGTGGGAGAGATCCTTCAGAACTACATCAACACCAACCGCATCACGACACCCGAAAAAAGCCGGTATGAAGTCGGTAACACAAGCATGGGAACGGACGAACTGCATTTCTACCTACGCCAACTGCAAACTTACAAAGGAAACTATCTCTCAAAAAGAGGTATCTTGAAAGAAAGCATCGAAAGCCGGTTCTTCAAAGACACTTTCTTTATCCGTGAAGTAAAGAACAAAGGGAGTGTTTACCGAAACGTGTGTATCAAGATGTACAATGAAAACGGTGTACAAGCCATTTCACAGCGGAATGAGGCGTTCAAGGGTATTCTCGGTGGCAAGTTCGACTGTCTGGCGACCAGCAACCATGACAAAAGCCGCCCGATAGACATTCTATACATCGGGGAGTCATTTATCGACTGTATCTCCCACTATCAGCTATGCCATTCCGGAAGCGACCTCAATCTCGTATATGTATCTACGGAAGGGACATTCACGGAAGGACAAATGAGGCTATTACGCCTGATTCTTGACAAAAACCAGGTAAAGGAGCTTCGGAGCATCTTTGACAACGACAAGCAAGGACACAAATACACCCTATGGCTGCATCGTTACTTTCATGGCGATACGACTGATGTCGAAAGCCTGAGCAACGATGAACTCCGCAACAAGGTACAGGAACTGAAGAACGTCGAACTTTCGGAAAACAAGGATTGGAACGATGATTTGAAAGTCTCGTGTGGTATCTATACCTCCACGGATGGCGGCCAGTAACCTCATAGATTTGCTCAATCACATAAATACAACAACCAATAAAATCAGGTCAATATGAATATCAAGCACTTATTTTTTTATATGCTGCTCATTGCCTTTTCCTCATGCAGCAAACCCGGCTATGAGAAAGCCATTGCAGAATGGATTCAGACAGATTCTCACGGTACCTGGACGGATTTAAAGTTCGAACTACTGGAAGTGCTGGAAACAGAAGATGTCACCGTATCGGACAGCCTGCGCTATCTGAACAACAAAAGCGCACAATTATCCGCTGTCATACAGAAAGCGGAAAGTCCCCGTGCCCTATTCAAACCGTCCTTTTCCGCCTATATGGAAGCCGAAAAAAGCCTGAAAGCAACGGATGCCATGAAAGCCAACTACCTGCACCGTGACAGTACGGAAGTTATCGGCAAGATATTAAAATGCAGGTATGCCATCATCCAGCCACACTCAGGGGTGCAGCAGAAAAAGACGGCTTCTTTCCTATTGTCCCCCGACATGGAAAAATGTATCGGAAAACTAAAGCCGGCAAGCAAATAATCCGAGCGTAACGATGTGTTGTAGCGACAACGTTTTTTGGGTTCTTTTTGGGGCGTATTCCCAAAAAGAACTCCCACACATTTAAATGTGTGGGCTATTCATTACACTACCATCCTTTCTCTTATCAACGGTATATTATCCCGTACCAAATTCAGAATCCGATCATGATAGGCTGATAATTGGTTAGACTTTCCACGGCACTGGCACACCTCCATCCTGCTAAGTGAAAACTCCACCGTTTCCATGCGCCTTCCATCCACCATTGCCGACATTATCAACGAATCTTCTCTCTTATAATAGGCGTTGCTGAATACACAATGATGCAGCAACTTTCCCTCTTTATAAAAGTCCGAAAGGCTTTCCAATACCCGAACCATAATATTTCCATCCGCAAACGAAAGATTAAAGAAACGTGATTTGGCAGCAATATAGTCTTTTTCATCCTTTTCAGAATATTTTTTCTTACATTTCCCCATCACCCAATCATGCGCTTCTTCTACATTTAACGGACACAAATAATGAGGATTTCTCGCATCTAATTTATTTTCTATCAGCATATCCACATAGTCCAGCCACAAGTCCGCATCATGTATCACATAGTTATGCCTTAAACAGATTTTTATATATGTCCAATACTTATCCATACCGTATTTTCTCTCTAAAAATCTCAAGAACAAATTCATTTGCCCTGCCTTATATAATATCTCCATCCGATTATCAGTTAATAATGTCATAAAGAAGGAACTCGGACAAATATCATAAAAGGCACCCTTAAATCCATTCCTCGTAAGTTCGGGTATCACTTTCATTCTCGGATAGATAACCGCCGGGCAAATATCATAAATACGGTCATGATGCACATTTCGCTTACGCAATTCCAAAGAACTTCCATATATCCATGCATCATAATAAAATATAGACATGCCTCGCAGCAAAGACAGCGTTTCTGTCTTGCCCTCTTTATTCATCCAACACTGTACCGCCTCAATTATAAAGTAATTAGCCGGAGAGCCTTTTTTCAGCCGACAGTCCACCATAAAAAAACGAACAACTTGATATTGCTTGTATGTAGTAATCACACAAAAATATTCTTTATATACAGCTGTTCTTTTCCTACTATTCTCCAATTTCAGATTCATACCACAATGAGGACATTTACAGTTTTTCTTATCTTCCTTATCCCACCATGTATGCCCACAATCCAAACAAAAGCAATTCCCTTTTGCATCACGCTTGAAATAATGCACAAAGCAATGTTTATAGGCATAACGCTTTTGAGCCTCTGAAACGGGAGCTAACTTCCTGCTTCCATTCACGATTTCCATTTGTAATTTTGTCTTGGGTCTCATATCAAAAAAGAGTTAACTGGGTTTGTACTTCGGTGTTGTTCTCACGTTTGGCTTGTTGACGCTTCTTCAACTTTGCCAATTCTTCCTCCTGCAATTTTTTGATAGCAGTCTCACGAGCCGCTTTCTTTTCTTCCTCTGACAATTCAACATGATGATTTATAACTACATTACATTTCAATGGGCTACCCACCTCAATATTATCTTCCTGATAATAGTGCAATGCCATACCAAAAATTTCATCATCACTAAAACCACAGCAACCGCTTTTCTTCACTTGGTTTAAAATATAGGTAATGCAATTATCTATATTCTTTGTAGGTTTTTGATAGACTGGAGCAAACAGACTATCCACCGCTGCCATATTATCAAGGTATGCCTTGATGGTACTTTTAAATTATTCTGACACTTTCATAGTATATCATTTTTAGATTTCATTTCACAATAAGCCAAATTCACGAGAAACAAGGAGAATAGGCAAATAAGAGACAACAACGTAACCGACACAACCTTTATCGGACTTGGCGTTATTACCGCTCCGACAAACATAGCCACTGCACAAAGAGCGATGATGACCGAAAAAACAAATTGAATGATTTGCATATACTTCTGCTACTTAGTTTGTTAAACTTCTAATTTTATGCTTCAGCTAGATTTAAAGACCTTTTTTTACCCCCCCCCTTTCCGGGATGGCCTTTTCTTTCTGCCGACTTTTTTTTGAGCTTTCATGCCCCATCTGAGTTTATGAGCCTTTTTTTACGGCACGCATCAAGAAGGAAGGAGGGATTGAGAAAAGTTTTGGACGACAAAAAATGTTGGGGACAGCGAAGCCGTCCGGCGTTATTTTTTTCGGAACAAAGGGCGAAGACCGGAACTCTTTCGTATCCATCCACCGAAATAAATTTGCCGTTCAAAAACAAAGGGTCTCAGATGGGGCTATGAAAAACGCACATTAGGGGAGGCAGAAAACAAGGAAAAGGGCAGTACGGAAAGTAAAACAAACCATACGGTTTTGCAGGCAAAACCGTATTCCTATCTCCCTGCCACTTGTGGCAGGGGGGGGAACGGGTTAGCAAAGGACTGCCGGGACAAACGGTAAAAGGAAGGAGCTACAATACGAAAGAAGGAGGTTGTTTCGGCAATGCCGAAGCTCCGGATGATGACTGTTGCAATCCCGCCCACGTTTGGAACTTCTCTTTTCTGGTTTGCCCATAATCAGCCGCATAGCGGATGACTACGGGCAAACCGGGAATGAGAACAGTCATTCCGATAAAGGGGAGGGTGGGAAAGAATACTGCGTGAACGCAAAAACGCTCTCGGATATGTAACAAAAAAAAGCGGCACCAGGCCGCTTCAATCATTTGCTTACTTTTTTCTTTTTAGAGACAGCCTTCTGTTTAGGCTGATCCGGTTTTTCTTCTTCTTTTTCCGGAGTCGGGTAGAACTTGGTGGCTACCATCACAATGCGGTTACGCTTCTCCCCACTTTTAGAATCCGTCCATTCTTCCGGTTTAAAGTAGCCTTCAACGGTTATCAACTCACCTTTTTTCAATACATCGAAGGAATCCAGTGCTTCATTCTTTCTCCAAGCTTCAATCCCCATGAAAGCAGAAACATAAGAGGTTTCTTCACCTGTCTTGTCTGCACGGCTGATCGCGATAGAAAAACGTGCTACGCTTGCTGTTTCAAAACTACGGATTTCTGCATCCTTACCGATAAAACCTGTTACTGCGAATGAATTTTCAATCTTTTTCATATCTCTGATTTTTTTAGAAGTTAATTAATCAATTTTACAGTGCAATAACTGATTGTTGGCTTTGGGGGACACCATGAAAAAAGATATAAATACTCTTTTTATGCTGGCCGGAAAAAGGAAGATTTGTAACTTTTTTATTGGTGAAGATGGTAGCAAATAATTCGGGTTAAATACGCTTTTTATGCAGGGCAAAAAAGGAAGATTTCAGCCGAATAACAACGTGGTGTTTGTGAATCGCCCCCTTATCCCCATAAAAGGGGTTAGCAACAATCTATATTTGCAACGGAAAATGATTTGACTTCACTAAAAAATGATATGAAAAAGACAAAACTTGAAAATCAGCAACAGGTTTGGAAAGGATGCAAAAAAACAACCGGTCAGACAGCAAGCATGGCACATTCCGAAAATATGGTCAGCCGCCTATCGACACGCCGGAAGAAACATCTGCAATTCCTTTTAAAAAAATGAAGCCGAAGAATGAAGCATATAATATTCCACGTATCGAAAAAAGTGACTGCAAGATAAAATGAAAGGCTGCAACGGAAGAATGGACGGATTCTGTGGGGAGAACATAACCATACAGGCACACAGCCACTACAACTGTTTCCGGAAAAAGAAGATTATACAATCGGAAAAATAACAAGGTCCACTCGGAGAAATGCAAACGATTGAAGCGGACTGCCGATCTGGTGGTGAAATATCGACACTGTCCAAAAATTTGTGTAAACGGAAACAGGATTCAGTTGTAAGTTCTTCTTATATCTGTATTCTGTTTTCAAAAATAAGATATACCTTATGAGATTATTCTGTAGTTAGTTTGTAATCAATAAAGCTCCAGACCGTTAATCAGGTTTGGGGCTTTTTATGTATATTTCCCACCCAAGAATATAGATACTTAAAATCATACCCCCACCCCTTTAATTGAGGAAGTAATATATCTACATAAAAAGAACTGTGCCAACAGAATTTTCATTATTTCTTGTTGACACAGCTCTATTATAACTTCATATTTTATAGTTATCAATATCCTGCATTTTGTTTTAGCGAAGGATATTTATCAAGTGCTTCTTTAGGAACAGGTAGTAAGGAGTTGTGAGTTTTATAACCAGTGATATTTTTTAATTTGGTATCAATAATTCCCCATCGTCTCCAAGTTGAATATTCCAGTCCTTCTTTATTTAATTCTTGCTCAAACAGTTTTTGAATGTATCCTCTAATCTCATCAGTTGTAGCACCTTGAGGAGCTATAATAGCTTGTCCTTTTGCCAATACTATCTGATTGAGATATGCAATAGCTTCTTCTCTTTGTCCTATTTCATTCGCAGCTTCAGCCGCCATTAACAGCACTTCCACATAACGTATTGGATGAAAATAGGAGCCTTTGCTTAACTGGGGAATAGTATCGTTGTAGCCTCCCCCAATTACAGCCTTGTTCTCTGTAGTGGCAAAAACATCTTCACTAGACAAACTATAATTCCCTCCATCTATGAGTTCCCTGCATTTTTGATATGCTCTTTGATAATCAGTTTGATTTAGCCATGCCCGTGCTGATATCGCTTGAGGAGCTCCTTTATAATTGCTGGGAAGATATTCTATCAATTCATCCAAATAAGCAAATAAGGCATTTGTATCAGATGTAGGTTCACTATCATGTGATTTCTGGAAAATGAACTGACCATAATATCCTAAAATATCGCAATAGACCAATCCCAAATCAATTTTTATATTTTGAGAAAGGGTATTCCATAATTCTATATCAGTAGTTGCATTTGCTGCCGTTTCTTGTAATTGAAGCCCTAATTCTATTGTTTTATAAGCATTTTGCCAATAGCTGTCTGAACTATGCTCAATGTATTCAAAAGAAAATTCTTCATATCCATATGCCAGTCGCTGATTTAGTGTACGGTTTTGATAATAGAAATTTCGTATTTGTGATTTCCATTGCTCTTGTGCTTCATTGATTTGTACAGGTTGCCTTTTAGCTTCTTTCATAAAACATTCTTGAGTAATTTGGTTGTTGCTGACATCATCTGACACACCCTCTAATAGACTTTGATTATTAAATATCAAGTCTTTTATTTGAAAAATACCTTGTAGACTTTAGCTAAATAAAAATCAGATTTTTCGTCAGAAATTTCCAGTCCCTGTTCTGTAAATTTATAAGAAAGTGGTGAATTATCCATGTATGTAACCTTGTCTATAGAATTCTCAAATTCTTTAAAGCTTTCCAAAATAAAAGGCTCATTTTCCTTTTGGAATGAAATCACATATACTACATTACCTTTAGAAATATACCTGTACTCTTTCTCATGTATTCTCATAGAGTGCTTATTATAGTGTACGTCATCTTCCTTGATGATTTCACCTTTATATTCACCATAAACTTTCCATGGTTTAGTACCGTATATACAATCTCCATTGGCATTTACCCATTCACCCATAGCCAGAAGTCTCTTTTGCATACTTTCAGGAATAGTTCCATCTGCACGTGGACCGATGTTCAGCAACAAGTTACCATTCTTACTTACTACATCTACTAACAGACGCACAAGCTCTGCCGGAGATTTATACAAGTCATTAACTTCTTCATTATGCATGTATGCAAAAGAAACTCCCATCGTTGCAGGATTCTGCCATCTGTATTCGAATATTTTCTCTTGTCTCATATTATCACTCTCTGCACAACCTACACCTAAAGGAAAGTTCAATATCTTTCCCTTATTGTTAAAATAAACATCACGCCCCTGCTCATATGCTTCATTTACATAGTCAGCTATCATGTATTTAAAAGCTTCCTCAAATTTTTTGGTTTGAGGATCATCGGGATCTTTATAGAAAAGAGGAACATCATCAATCCACATGAAATCTGGTTTATAAAGTTTATTAATTTCTTTCCATCTATCTACATAATCTTTGATAAATTCATCCGAATATGAGAAAGGACCATATAACTCCTCACACTTAGGTTCTCTCTTAATTTCTTCTGCTATCAAAGGGAAAGGCTTGTTATGAGCCTTAAATTTCCCTGTAAATCTACTAGGATGACGTTCCCTATGATAAGACAATCCATATGCCAGACCTTCATTCCTTACTGCCTTTCCTAAATCACCTACCAAATCTCTTTTAGGACCCATTTTAACTGAATTCCAGTCTGTTAGTTTTGAATCCCAATTTGCAAAGCCATCATGATGTTCTGCTGTTAAAATTACATATTTGGCTCCTATCTTCTTGAATAGTTTAGCCCATTCCTCTGGATTCCAATTCTCTGCAGTATAATAAGGAATCCAGTCTTTATATCCGAACTCAGGAGGATAAGCGCCGAATTTCTCCATAAAGAAAGACTTGTATTTCTCTGGTGACTGATACATGTGTTCTGTTATGGCTTCAGCGTAACCTATATTGTTATATTTATACCCAGCCACACTATACGGTCCCCAATGAATAAAAATTCCAAACTTTCCTTCATCCCACCATTTTGCAGGCTTGACTTTGGCTAAAGATTCCCAAGTAGGTTCGAACTTTTCTACTCTTTTTTCTGCATTACATGCCAACATGCACAAAGATAGCAGAGCTACTGTAACTGTTTTTTTCATTGTTATTTTTTAGTGATTAAAGTTTATAATAAATATAATTACGATTCAAGACATAAATAATTTAAGTTTCAGATTTAATATTTTTTAAAGGTAAATAGTAATAAAAGCTATAACTTTTCGCTTCATTATAAATTAAAGTCGTTAGTCTCATTGTAATGATATATCCGATAGAACAGTCTTTAGACTTTAACTCCTAAGCTTATATATCACGCGATAACATTTTCTAACTACTGTAACTTCTTAAGGATTTAAATCCTTTTACCATACGGTTATAAAACACGTCACCAAACATCAAGGACCTTGGGCTACCATATAAGTGAGTCAAATCATAATAAACTACATGGAATCCCTCATTAAGCAAAGCTACATCCACATTAGAAAACAATCCCCAAAATACAGGTCTCCATATCCACGGTCTGCCATATGCACTTTTTTTAGTCACTACCACAGTAGCTTGTCTTCCAGCACTAACAAAATCAGACCTGTCGAACCCTTTCCACTTTGATTTCTTTCCAGGAAACACTCCGTGAGATTTTTAATCAGGAGCTTTCTTTCCTGTTATTTTATTATAAATCAATCCTGCCATTATTTCCGCTCCCCTGGCATTTGGATGAACATCATCCGGGAATAACTCTGGATAGTAAGGAGACATTGCATTATAAAAATCAAAAATCTCAACATCAAGTTTTTTTGCTGCTTTCTTCAATAAAGGAATAATTTCGTTACAAATCACCTCATTATTTATATTCTTACCATTAGGTATTGACGGAACAGGCAAGCACAAAATAATTCTGGGTTTTGATGACAGTGATTTGAAAGAGTTAATGAGCAACTCCGTATCATTCATGAAATCAGATTTATAAACCCAGTTAATAGGCTTTGAATCATTCGTTCCCAACTTTATAATGACTATGTCAGGGTTAAAATCCAATGCATCCTTATACTTTTTCTCTTTCATATAAGGATGATCTCCTTTATTTAGCATCGTTCTTGCACTAACCCCAAAATTCCTTACATCGTATCCTTTTCCCAGCATCTGTTCTAAAACCCCAGGGTAACTATCTTTAGAAGGATTTTTCAGCCGTGCACCATATGTGATACTATTACCAACACAGGCAATCTTAACTACTTTATCCCCTGCATATACACACAGATGAAAAAGAAGAAGACATATTATGTGTATTTCTCTTTTCACAAACATATCAGTAATTAATTCTAATTAAAAGAAAACCTTTCCAAATAACATTTATTTTTTTTCAAAATCATTGCTATGCCCCATTTCAAATTGTTATTTACATTCCTGTGATCAGTCAAATCAGGTCTGAAAGCTCCCGGAGCAGCTGGACGGTTTTTTTTATAAATACCGTTTACAGACTTACCGAAAGAAAGTCCATCTGAAGCATATTCTATAGACGATGAAAATGAAGCTAAAGAAAAAACTCCATTATAATATGGCCATATCATAACCTCATGACTTCTGCCTAATAAAGGGGAGCCATATTTTACAAAAGGGCCTTTAGGTGAGTCTGAGAAAGCTACTCCCATATGAGTTTTCTTATTTCCTGCTATAAAATCATTATATCTACGTCCTTTGTAATAAAGCCAAAATCTATTATCTCTGTACAACAGAGAAGCATCATCTATCCTATAACTGTCGAAATCATCCTTGTCCTTTCCTGGTACAAGAACTGGTTCATCACTAACTCTCACAAAAGGGCCAATAGGGGATTCAGACACAGCTACTCCCAAAGCTGTATAATCCGAATATGAATCATTATTAAACGTATCAGTTCCCTCAGAAGGCTTTACACCTGTATAATACATATAATACTTATTATCCCATTTTATAATATTGGGAGTGAAAACGGCAAAAGAGTCAAATGTTCCTTTCCTACCGACACTAAGGACTTCACCGATTTCATGCCAATTATACCCCTCATCAACCGAATATGCACACCATATCCTACCATAATAACCACTTGTTTTACCGTATATTTTTGTATAATATACATAGCAAGTATCATTAACCATTATTACATCACTTGGATCTCTTCTTGAGACTCCTTCTTCATAACCTATACCGGAAACTGGAGTATAATGAAATTCTTTCCTCGAAAAAATCTTCTGTAACGAATCTGGATTCAATCTTGGATATTTTGCATCTATACTATCCAAATATTCATCCACCATTTTCTTCATTTCCAAATATTTATGAGGATTCTTTTCAATAAGGTTATTTTTTTCCCCTATATCATCACTCAGATTATATAAATAAGACTTTTCAAGATCGTAACGATAAATATACTTCCAGCTTCCGTATAAAACAGCATCAAACGGATAACCTCCCTGGTTAAAATAGTGAGGTGAATGCCACAAGAAAGGTCCTCTGTTTTCTTTTTCTCCCTTCAATAACGAAACCCGGCTCATACCATCAATATGCTGATTAGGATATTGTGGTAATCCACAGATATCAAGTAATGTTGGATAAATGTCTGTACCTGTAATAATACCATCATTCTCGTGACTCTTATTGTTAAATACAGGAGAATATATAATTAATGGTACTCTTACACCTCCCTCAGAATCCCATCCTTTTCCGTCTTTTAACGGACTATTACATGTAGGAGATCCCTCAGCAGTAGATAAACCACCATTATCAGAATAGAACACAATAGTAGTATTATCCATTAAATCCATATCCTCCAGACATTTAACTATACGGCCAATATTCTGATCAAGACAATATAGAAAAGCAGCATAAACAGGGTTAGACTGTATTATACGTCGTTGTTTACCATTTCGTTTATCACCTTTTTCCTGAAGGAACCATGGAATTGCCGGAAATGGTTCTCCCTGAACAACAGCTTTTATAGTATCCAGCCCCATTTTCCTAGCCTTATCCTTGAAATATGATATATCTTTACTTTTAGCCATGATGGGTGTATGCACCGCATAATACCATAGATTAAGGAAAAAAGGTTCGTCACCACTATTCTTAATAGATTCAATCGCCATATCTGTCAAGACATCTGTAATAAATTCCCCCTTATCATTAAATCTTCCATTTTTCCACTTACCATTCTCATATCCTGAGTAATATGTATCAAAGCCTTGGCATAAAGGCATTGTTTCTGAAGTTGTACCTAAGTGCCATTTACCTATATGTATAGTCTTGTAACAATTATCATGAAAAGCCTCAGCCAATGTAAACTCCTCTGATTTTATGTCCGGCTCAAAATCAGCATCAATAATCCTTCCCAAAGAAGGTTTAAGACGCTGTGCAGGCAAACCTGTATATCCAGTACGCGAAGGATATTTACCTGTCATTATTGCACCCCTAGCAGCAGAACTGATAGGAGAAGCTGCATAAGCTCTATTAAATTTAACACCTTTCTTAGCAAGGTTGTCTATGTTAGGCGTTTCATAAAAATTACTCCCATAACACTCCAGGTCTGCCCAGCCAAGATCGTCTGCCAAAATAAATATAACATTTTGCTTTTCTGTTTTATCAGCTAAAACAGGGAAGGTACAAAATGCCAAACTATAGTATATCAATAAATCACGTTTCATTGCATATTATTTATTATATAGTTTTCTCTTATATTTTTCTAAATATAGCCGAATATCCTCCACCTGGAGCAATATCTACAGATAAAACTGATTTACTAGAGACGAAAGTTTTCACAATTTCATATTCCTCTTTGTTATTTACGTAATGAGAATTGGGGGAATCCTTATATAAAGTTACCTCATATTGTACATTATCGTCAAGGAAATCGAGTTTAAGCTTCTGTTTGCCTCCATTTTCATTATAAACAGTTCCAAGGAACCAAGTATCAACATTTCTTCTTGCTACAGTTACATGGGAATTAAAATCCATATCAAGGTACCTTGATTCATCCCAGCACTTAGGCAATTGCTTTATAAAGTCAAACATTTCACTCTTGTTCTCATATGCTTCAGGAGCATCTATCAGCACTGTAAGATGTCCTGTATGTGTTACTAAAACTCTTGCATTTTCAGAAGCTATGGTAGAATTATAATCATTCTTAGGTCCTCTTTCCCTTTCTTTTATTTTATTCAATTCATAAATGCCATTAGTCTGGTCTATAGCTCCAGCCAATAGATTAATACAAGCCATCTTTACGAAACCACTAGGAGAAAAAGCTGTCCTTCTATCCATCTGGGCATGACAATATTCACGGCTTAAATAATTAGGATAAGTCCGTTCCAATCCACTGAAAGGTATAGGGTTATCATGAAAATCAATCATCAGTTTATACTTTCCTGCAATCTTTATAACTTCTTCAGTTTTAGAAACTTTACCTTGTGGAGTATATTTAGTCCCTATAGCTCCTAGAAAGCCATACTTAATTCCTTTTGCCCCCCAACCAGAGTACGTCTTTGCTATCTTTTCGAAATCTACCTCCTTCCCTGATTTCTTTGTATAACCCAAATCATAATACAACCATATTCCAACATTATTATTATTCCCATAATTTATTACTTCTTTTATATCTACACTTTTAACAGGTAATAACGGATTATCATCTTCATACCAATGTGCATCAATTAAGAAATAATCAATACCATTACGTGATGAAAAGTCTATGAATCTTTTTAAACTTTCTGTGTTTAGTTCATATCTAAACCCATCAAAACTACATCCACGCACTCTCCAATCCCATGAAGAAAGACCTGGCTTTACCCATGAAAAATCACCTTCGGATGGTTTACTTAAATTATAACTTATGTACTTACTGTTATGGAGTTCTGCCCAATCATCAGCAAACGAAAGTATTCTCCACGGTAATTCTGCATTATTCTCAAAAAGTGCTTCTCCAGAATATAAATAAATAAACTGAGATTTTTTATCTACACCAATCTTCATTTCAGGATAATTATGAACCGATGCTTCATGCAGTTTTATATACTGCCTATCATCATTCCAAACTACAGGTGTAAAATACTTTTTCTTCTTATTCAAATCTGCCAACGTTTTATTTCCTATTGGTTCATACTCGCCATTTGGAAAATAAAAATATGAATTATCACTTGCCGGATAAATCGAAGACTTTTCTTCTACCTTAAATGTGCCATCTTTAACAATAATAAATCTATAGGCTATAGTTTTATTAAATACTCTTACAAACAATTTTGCATTAATTTTAGAGCCTTTTGCATTTTTACCTGTAAGATTAAAAATTTTCTCATTTGCTGCAGATTTCAAAAATGAATTCTCCCCAATTCTTTGCGAAAAAGTATCTTCCCAATAACAAGACGAGATTTCTTCTATATTCCATGAAACAAAAGAACTATCAACATTAAGTATAAGAGAAGATTTTTTTATTACACTTTTGTTTTTATATGAAACCTTGAGATACAAAGAATCACAATCAGCTTCAACATTGCATATAGTTAAGCCATCGGGAGACTTGATATTCTCAATAAAATCTTTTGAACAAGAATGTAACAATATAAAACCTAATAATATAAAAGAAAGATATACTTTATTCATAACATTTTAACAATTAACATAAAAACAGTATTATCATATAAATAACAGTATCTAATGTCTTATTCACACTAAAAAAACTTTCTAAGCAATGGTACGAGCAATCCGCTAACATAAATAAATCTCCGTCGACAAAATTTTTAAAGGCATACCTCACAACTTAAGTCTCCTCTAATCCTTATTACAATACTCGTAATAGTACTTGAAATTACGATAAGTCTCAAAATGGGAAAGGAAAAAATACTAACCTATCTTTGGAATCATTGTTATTAATTTTTCAACTTATGTCTGTCAGACTTAAAGATACAAAATAACTCAGTGATTACCTTTTTTTAGAAATTCTTCTTATACCGTACTCATGTAAATTTATAACTTGAAGTTGATTAACTTTTTGAGGTGGATTTATGTATATATTTTTTAAGGCACTTATTCCTTACAGATTTTATCCAATAAAGATTTCATCTTAATTACAACCTTACCATTGACTTTAAAAACATTGTTGCTCTCACTAACATCATGCTTTATATTAAAGAGTTCCTGAGCATTAGCACTTTTCTTATGCTTACCAGTATTTGGAAGATAAACCCAATCATTCTTTCTCAGTCCTTCAATTTTACCATTAAATACATAAAGATACTCATCTCTTTGACTCTTCTTATCAGGATTCTCAATAAAGTCCGAGACATCAATACCATCGATTGATAAACCTGAAATATCACCTCCTACATAATGCATTATAGTTGGAAAAAGATCAATACTTGCAACAATCTCATCACTAACCTTATTAGCTGGAATTTTTCCTTTCCAGCACATAACACAAGGAGTTCTTACCCCACCCTCATACAAGGTAAATTTTCCACCTCGTAATGGGCTTACACATCCCCCATCCTGTTTTTTTTCCAGCCATGGGCCATTATCAGATGAATAAATAATCAATGTATTATTACTCAATCCATTCTCATCAAGATAGTCTAGAAGTCGTCCTACATTCCAATCTATTTCCTCTATAACATCACCATAAAGTCCACGCCTACTTTTACCTTTAAACTGTTCTGATGCATACAACGGGACATGTGGCATTGATGGAGTTATGTAAAGGAAAAAAGGCGAATCCGTATTCGATATAAAATCAATAGCCCTATCAAAATAACGTCTTGTTGTTGTTGACTGGTCACAAGGATACTCAACAACCTTTTTACCGTCAAACAAAGGTGACCTACTACCTAATACCTTTCTTATTTCACCTCTTTTTTTAGAATTTCTTACTAAATTCTGATCCTCTAAGGCTTTTTCTAGTGTATAACCATCATTCCATTTTACAGTATCTGAGAATTCATGCGTTGACCCCAAAAACATATCGTTACTATAAGGTATACCAAAATATTCATCAAACCCACGGTCGGTAGGAAGATATCCTTCTAAATCCCCCAAATGCCATTTCCCGAAACATGCAGTCGCATATCCTTTATCCTTTAAAGCTTCGGCAATCGTTGTTTCACTCAAAGGTAAACCTTTCGAATCTGGCCACAAAACTCCCGTAACGCCATTATGAGTATTTAACCGTCCAGTCATCAAACCAGCTCTAGAAGCACTGGAGACAGATGCGGAAACATAAAAGCTAGTTAGTTTCAGACCTTCTTTTGCTATTCTATCAATATTAGGAGTGTTAATATCTGGTGAACCATAACAACCAAGGTCTTGATAGCCTTGGTCATCTGAAAATATTATAATAATATTTGGACGATCCTGAGCCACACAACAAAGAGGTAACAAACTTATAGTTGAAAATAATATTTTTTTTGTATCCATATATATTACCTTTTAATATTTACCAAAGATTTATCTTTTACTACAATTTCATACCTCTTTCCTTTTTCTGTGCTAAGATTCATTGTCATACCTTTATATTTCAAAATACAGTTTTCACCAGAGCCAGAATAGAGTATTAATCTTTCAAGATTATTATCTCTCCATTCAATGTCCACAATAAAATTTCCTCTTACACGGATTCCTGTCAGCTTTCCTTCATGCCACACATCAGGCAGTGCAGGAAGCACATGAATGAACCCGGCATGACATTGGATAAGCATTTCAGTAACACCAGCAGTACCTCCGAAATTACCATCAATCTGGAAAGGTGGATGTGTATCCCATAAATTGTCATTAGTTCCGTTTTTCAATAAGTTTCCATACAGTTTATATGCTCTATTGCCGTCATGCAGCCTAGCCCACTGATTAAGTTTCCATCCCATGCTCCATCCCGTAGCACCATCTCCACGATGTTCCAAAGCCACTCTGGCAGCTTTAGCCAGTTTAGGCGTTGTCAAAGGAGAAATTGAATGTCCTGGATGTAATCCAAACAACTGGTTGACATGTCTGTGTTCATCATAAGGGTTATCAATATCTGCAGACCATTCCATAAGTTGTCCATACCTTCCAATTTTATAAGGAGCGATATGTTCAAGAATGTATTTCCATTCATCACGTTCAACACTATCCACATTAAGTTCCTCACTGGCTTCAATAGCATCACTTAATATTTCCCTTATGACTCCATGCGAAAATGCTGTACCTTCATCTATAGGTCCATGTTCAGGCGATGTAGATGGAGATGCAGTGTAAAGAGTGTCATTCTTCTTCCACAAATAATCCACTGCAAATTCTGCACTGCTTTTTATCAATTCATACCCTGTCTCTTGCAAAAACTTCTTGTCGCGTGTATAATCATAATAGTCCCATATATGAGTAGCAAGCCATGGTCCGGCTACCGGAGAGAAGTTCCATGACATATTCTTATTATTCATCGGAGCAGTAAATCCGAAAATATTACCAGAAATAGACGTAGTCCATCCTCTTGCTCCAAAATAAGATTGGGCTGTCCTTTCGCCGGGTTTTACTAGAGTTTTTATATAATCAAACAAAGGAAGCTCGCATTCAGCCAAATTAGTTGGACATGCAAGCCAATAATTCATCTGAATATTAATATTATTATGATAATCTACTCTCCAAGGTCCGTCAATATTATTATGCCATAATCCTTGCAGATTTGCCGGCATATTACCTGGGCGTGAACTTGAAATCAGCAGATATCTTCCAAACTGATAATATAAAGTTTCGAGTTCATAGTCTGGAACTCCTTGTCTGTAACTTTCAAGGCGTTCAGGCATTGGCAACTGTGAACCTTTACTATTCCATTTTGGGTTTATTTCGAAAGTTGTTCTATTATATAATGAAGAATAATCTTCATAATGTTTTGCATATATATCGCCATAAGATAATCCTGCTACACTTCTCATCCAAGCGGCTGTAGTAGTTTTAGGATTAACACCTACATACGCTTTCTCATCAGAAAAATCCGGATTAAAATTTATTTTATAATCCGTATCTGCTGTAATCAGGAACATAGCATTTTCAGCTCCAAGTACATTTATCCGTCCGTCAGAGTCTACATTAAGAAATCCATTATTTACCACAGTCTTAATACGGAGAACAAATTTCATACCATTATCCTTCAATTTTCCTTCATACAGCAACTCATCTTTACCGCTTTTCTTAAACTTACCTTCCATCAATGGATTAGGTAAATAAGAAAATTCAAGGGTTTGTTTATCAGTTGCCGAAAATTTAAGTACCATAATATTATCTGGATGAGATATAAAACTACTCCTTTCATATCTCACACCATTATATACAAAAGATACTTTAGCCAATGCCGAGTCCAATGACAATGAACGTACATAATCTGTTACATTATTATCCCCAATACCGGTTTTTATTCTGAACTCGCCTGCAGTAGTAAAACTTCCAAAACGGAAAGCATCCTCACCATTTGCCTCATACGATACTTTACCATTAAAATTGTTCGAAAGGAGCTCCTGTGCTTTCTTATTATTACCATCAGAAAGATTTTTACGTATATCTGACAACAAGTATACAGACTCCTTATTTACATTCCAATAATAATCTGCACCTTTCTTGTTATTAGGTCCACCTCTCCACAATGTTTTCTCATTGAATGTTATTCTTTCCGTCTCTACAGAACCCATAATATTGGCTCCTATATTACCATTACCAATTGGCAATGACAGATTTTCCCAATAAATATCTTTATTTTTTTGTGCCTTTGCACCAGCAACAATAAGATTATCGAAGTATTCCCATACAGGAGGAACAGAAGACGGTATCGGCTTGTCAAACCAAATAACATCATTCTTCATTGGCAAATTGTCGGCAGACATATTCAGTGAATACCAAGAACAGGTCAAAAGTAAAAATAAATTCTTCTTCATGTCATTAAAAAGGTTTTATAGTTTAAAACTATTACAAAATTACTTGATCATAATTTACCACATAGTATATATTTATGTCATATTAGGATAAAAATCAACCATAATGCCATAAAAACAAAACAGGCAAAGAGTTTTACCCCTCTGCCCATTTCCCCATACAAAAAATGTAAATCATGAAAAAATTATTTAAAACTGAAACCGTCAAGTCCCAATTTTGAAGTTGTATTAATCACAACAGATATATTATTTGCCCCTCTATTCAAGTAAGTTTTAACAGTTCTTTCATTCCATTTTCCTACTTCATCACCTTTCACTTCAAATTCATCAGATGTTGTTTTCCCGTTATTTGAAACATTCACAGATACTTTGCATTCTTTAGTAGGTACAAATCTGTATATCAGCTCTGTCTGCATATCAGGTCCGTCATTTTCCTGATAAAACTCAATAGTAGTAGGATTAGATTTGGTCTCTATATATCCTGATGATTGATAACCTTTAACCTTTGTTGAATAATTTCCATTTTTAACGGTACAATTTTCAGCCTGTATTTCCAACAGATTCACCATATCTTCAGGAGACCCCCAATACAATCCCTCCTCAGGTCCGAATTTCTCCTCCAAAATCAACGAGTCAGTATCATTAATCACTACAACAGCCTTAACGGTTCCCGCTGTCTTCATCCTGAATGGTTTCTTATATAGTTTGCCAGACGATACCGGGTCACTACCATCTGTAGTATATAATATTTTAAAAGAAGAGACATTAAGACTTTTTCCTTTTAAGTCAATACCTTTAACATCAATTGCAACTCTATTATCCATCTTAAGGCGTTTATCACCCAATATAGATGCTGCATATAATGAAAGGCCTTTTTGTTTTTTATCCTTTACAAACAGTCTCAAAAGTCCAAAGAAAGCATTCTTGGATTCAGCCCTCCAATTATTCTCTACATCTACAGGATTGCCGTTTTCAGCAGAAAAAATTTCTCCATCACCCACAAGAGTCCAATAGACTCTGTTTTCTCCATAAGGATATAAATCACCTTCTTCACCCACTTGAGAGATGTCTATTATATGAAAGTCCTCAGGACTTCCAGTCAAGCAAGCATCCTGAACTTCAAGTTTCAAAGCTTTAGGAGCAGGCACTGTTACCTGTCGTGTTCTGCATATTTCTACACCGTTTTCATAAGCTACAGCCAACAATTCACCTTCTTTCCAAGGAACCATCCATTCACATTGCATTTCATTCCATTTCGCTCCCTTACTCTTTCTTCCAAGAGATTTTCCATTAAAGAACAGCTCAACAGAATCACCCGACGTATAAACCCAAACTGGAATTTTCTCTCCTTTTTTCATATTAGGATGAGTCCAATGTGGAAGTATATGCACTACTGGCACCTTTCCCCATTCGCTCTGATACAGATAATAATGATCTTTTTTAAATCCGGCCAGGTCAAGCACACCACCCATAAAAGCACGGAAAGGCCATCCTCCATGAACATAACCTGCCTCACCTTTATAATCGAAGCCTGTCCATCTGAAACTTGCTGAATACCAAGGAATATCCCTCAGATTCTCAATACTGCGACGAACATTTATACGTACAGTAGAATTATCATAAGAAGAATTGAAATGCTGCTTCCCGTTAGTCCATTCAGTTGCTGGAGCCCATTCATAATGAAACAGTTCCTTATCGGTTAAATTAGGTATTTCATACACACCTTTTGCCACAGAATAACCATCGCGATACCATGTGTGAGTTCTATAGTATCCTCTTACCTGCCATGTATGAGGATTTTCTGTACCAATAAAGGCCTTATCACCAGGTTTATATGTTTCAAAAAAACTTTTCTTCTCTGAGTTTCCATTCACACCAAAAATATCCATGTACTCACTTCCTGAATGTCCGGAAGTAGCTAAGCGGTTAGAATCCAATTCATGACACACACGCACCATATCCTTTCCAACTGGTCCGTTTGTTTCATTACCCAAACTATATGCTATTACAGATGGATGGTTACGATCACGTTTGATAAAATCCCTCAAATCTCTTTCCCACCATTCTTTAAATGCTTGTTTCCCGTAATCTTCAGCAGCTTTTTTCTTCCATCCGTCAAAAACCTCATCCAATACCAACATTCCCATCTCATCGCACACCTTATAGAATGCCGGCAACTGTGGATTATGAGTACCACGAATGGCATTACATCCCATATCCTTTAATAGTTTAATTTTCCATCTCAAGAGATTTTCTGTCAAAACGGCACCGGTCGCCCCGCCATCCATATGTTCACACACCCCCTGAATTTTCACATTCTTTCCATTAAGCCAAAAACCTGTTTCAGGATTCCACTTAATATTGCGTATTCCAAAACTCTCTATAGTTTCATCAATGATTCTTTCATTTTCGAACAGTCGTGATGTTAGAGTATACATGCGTGGATTATCAATATCCCATAAAACAGGAGTCTTGATTTCCACGCCATTGTTTGTCAGGATGTTTGCATCCAACGATAATTTACCTGACTTATATACCACTTTACGTTCAGGACTCTCAATTGTATATTCAATAAACAAAGGATTATTAGTTCTTACTTCAACTTCAGAAGAGATGTTCATTAAGGCCATATCTTTATCAGCGGATGTAGAATAAACAAAGGTACCCCATTTACTGAAATGAGAAACTGGAAGAACAGACAAAGTTACATTTCCATAAATACCACATCCATGATACCATCTGGCACTAGGTTCATGACTATTGTCCACACGAACACTTATAAAGTTCTTTCCTGGTTTTACATATGGAGTCACATCATATCCAAAACTGATATATCCATATGGGCGCTTACCCATATAATGTTCATTAACCCATACTTCACTATTCATATATACGCCTTCGAAATCAATGTACAGACTATGACCATTACATTCCTGTTCACTGAGTTCGAAAGTTTTCCTATACCATCCAATACCGCCCATGGCATATCCACCGTTTTCCCGCTGTGCTCCATCCTTTGAATATCCATTTTCAAAAGCCCAATCATGTGGAACATCAAGAGTTCTCCATGAACTGTCATTATAATCAGACTTAAAAGCCTGCTGTTCATCCCTCAAGATAAACTTCCAGTCGGAATTTATCGAACGTACAGAACGGATTGCCTCTGCTTCGGCATAAGCATCCTCCCATAACAGGCATAAAAACATAAGAAAGTAGAAAAAAAACTTCTTCACAATTAATTATTTTGATTTGATTAAACAATATTAATTATTGGTATAGTGCAAAAATACCCTTATAAAACGAATTTATAAGGGTACATATTTGTCATTTAATGGTAATAAAACATTCAGAGTACCATAAAACCAAGGTCAATCATTCACAAATGCACTTTCCCACCAGTCATCATTAGGCTTCCAATCCTTTCTCAACATATTTTTTCTCATTTTCTCCTGCTGTTCCAGAGTCTTTGTACGCCAGTTCTTTTTCGCTTGAGCTTCCTTTTTTGGATCATACAAAGGGTCAGCGACAGGCTTACGTGCATCAACCTCATCCAACCATGCCATCAATTCAGATTCAAGTTCATTTACCTTGTCTGGATACTGTGCATTTAAAGGTTCACTTTCTGTCAGATCCATTGCAAGATTATAAAGTTCACAGTGGTTGCTTTCATAATAGTAGATGAGTTTCCAATCTCCCTTACGAATTATTGAAGAAGGTTCGCCTCCCTGATTCCCATAATGAGGATAATGCCAGAACAAAGAACGCTCAGGGCTATAGTTATCTTCTACAACAGGCATAATACTAATGCCGTCCTTATGCTGTTGTGGCTGCATTTTCAGTCCTGCATAATCCAATATAGTGGGATAGAAATCTGTACCTATAATAGGGACGTCACATACTGTACCTGCCTTACATCCACTATAGTACATTAATGCAGGTACACGTATTCCTCCCTCCCACTGTCTTCCTTTGCCACCACGCAACGGCAATTGAGAAGAAGAATAAGAGTCTCCCGATGTCACACCACCATTATCACTGGTAAATATCACTAACGTATTGTCATCAATACCCAAGCGTTTAAGTTCATCCAACACAATACCAATAGCATCATCCATTTCCTTTATTACTCCTGCATATACAGGATTATCTTGTGTCTGACGGACAGGCAACGTACGATCCACTTCAAAACCTTTTTCGGAAATACCCATTTTTTCAGCCTTATCTCTGAAATAAGCCCAATTTTTCTGTGAAGTCTGAAGAGGTCCATGAACTGCATAAAAAGACAGATAAGCGAAGAAAGGCTTGTCCGAATGCTTTTCCTTATGCTCTCGCATAAAGTTTACCGTCTCCTGACCAAGCCTGACAGATAGATTCTCACCCTTAGGACCATCTTCCAGTTTAGGGTTTTTATAAGGCGAAAAATACCCGCCAGTAGGACTTCCGGCACTCCATCCTCCCTTATTAATCATGAATCCGTGATCCTCAGGCCATGACCCTTCATCACCCAAATGCCATTTTCCTGCAATAAAGGTTGTATAACCATTGTCACGCAGACATTCCGCTATGGTATATTCCTCAGCAGGAAGATTCCATACATAATCAGCAGGAAGAAGTTTACTATAATGTTTCTTACTTCTCCAGTCTTCACCCGATTTCGCTCCAATCCAGTCGGTAACACCATGACGAGGAGTATATCTTCCGGTCATAATACTGGCGCGCGAAGGGCTTGACACCTGACACGATGCATAGGCATTCGTAAATCTGATGCCCGATGATGCCAGCCTGTCAAGGTTCGGAGTCTCATAATATTTACTACCCATGCATCCCAAATCCATCCAGCCATAATCATCGGCAAGAATAAACAACACATTAGGGCGCTGAAGTTTCTTTGCTTCTGCCTGCAAAGTGCCCGACATTACAGCTGCTGACAGAAGAATACCATTTACAATTTTTTTCATATAATATAATTTTTTAATCTACAACATCTATTTCACTGATGGCAGGTTTAAGATGCCCGCCATAAACTTTTAACTTTGCTTTCCCTGATTTGTCACTTGCCTGTAACACTACGACAAGTTTCCCATTGAACGTACGCATATAGTCTGAAGCAAACGAAGTTTGATCTGTAGGATCTCCGTTACATACAGCTTTCAGCGATGCAGCTCCTTCAACATCAAAAAACAAAAGATTATCCGCCCTAGGACATAGGTTTCCATCTTTGTCTATCACCTCTATAGTAACAAATGCCAGATCTTTTCCATCTGCAGATATCTCCCTACGGTCAACAGTAGTTCTTATTCTATAAGAACGTCCTGCCGTCTTAACCACTTGAGTTTCGGCCACACTGCCATCCTCCTTATATGCAACGACTTTAATTTCACCTGGTTGATATACCACATCATTCCACATCAGCCTATATCGTTCATATTTACTGTTATTGCTTTTCCAGCGTACTCCCATGCTCTTTCCATTAACAAATAGTTCAGCCTTCGGATAATTGGTATAACAGTAAACAGGAACATTTTCACCTATACGTTCTTCCCAGTTCCAGTGCGGTAAAACATGCAGAACCGGCTTATCGCTCCATCTGCTCTGATAGAGATAAAATCTATCTTTCTTGAGTCCGGCCAAATCCACAATACCAAAATAAGAACTACGAGCAGGAGTCCCTTCATTATATGGAGTAGGCTCACCTAAATAATCAAAACCTGTCCAAACAAATTCTCCGGCTATAAAACTACACTCATCCTGTTGTAAAAACTCAGTATCAGGAGTTGATGCCCACCCTGGATATTCCAAATCATATGATGAAACATGATAATCATCATAATAAGCACTTTTCCATTCTTTCACCGGAAATTTATATACCCCACGAGAACTTACTGTCGAAGCTGTTTCACTACCGTAAATAATATAATCTGGGAATTTTTCATGTTTATTTTTATAGTCATGAGGTTTGTAATTGAAACCAACTATATCTACTACATCTGCCAGTCCGTTCTTTATAGCATTATTATGACTATTAAAACCTGCAGTTACCGGACGAGTAGGGTCTTCTCTATGACATATATCTGTCAGAAAGCGAGCGGTTTCAGCACCTTTATTATAATTTTGTTCTCTCACTTCATTACCTATACTCCACATAATAACCGACGGATGATTACGATCGCGATGAATCATTGCTGTAAGGTCTCGTTCTGCCCACTCATCAAACAAAATGTTATATCCGTTACGGTTCTTTCCGATACGCCATTCGTCGAAAGCCTCAACCTGAACAAGAAAGCCCATTTTGTCACACAGTTCCAGAAGTTCAGGTGTAGGTGGATTATGTGAGGTACGTATTGCATTACACCCCATCTCCTGCATTATCTTCAACTGACGCTCCAATGCACGGTAGTTCACAGCAGCTCCCAAAGGTCCCAAATCATGATGAAGACATACACCTTTAAGTTTTACATTCTCTCCGTTCAAGAAAAAACCTTTATCCTTATCAAATTTGAAACTTCGGAAACCCATAGAAGTATTATATGTATCGTACAATTTATCGCCGACATACACATTCGATACTACCTTATAAAGGTAAGGATTCTTCACACTCCACAATTCAGGATTTCTTACAGATAGTTTCTGGTTGAATACACATTTGTCACCTTTTATATTTTCCGTTGATGATGTTTTCGTTACTAAATTCCCCTTCTCATCCATCAACAATGACTCAAGACGAACTTTGACAGAACCACCGGTTTTGTTGGCAATCCTCGTCTCGAGATTAATTCCCCCCTTCTTTTTAGAGACAACGGGAGTAGTTACATATGTGCCCCAATGGTCTACGCTGACAGGTTCGGTCACAACAAGACGCACATTTCTGTAAATCCCAGCTCCCGGATACCAGCGTGAAGACTCCGATTTGTTTTCCAATCTTACGGCAACTATATTTTCACCATTAAAATTCCACACATCTGTTATATCAAAGGTAAAAGAAGAATAACCATACGACCACTCACCTACAAATTCACCGTTAATATACACCTTTGAGAAACTCATTGCCCCATCAAACTCTATTCTAATTCTTTTTCCCGACATATCCTTACTCGACTTTATTGATGTACGATAATACCCAACACCAAAAGCCGGTAGAGCACCTGTTCTACCTGTGCGTTTTTTAGGAACTTTATCCCCATCTTCGAGAACCTGTACCGACTGCATATCAATACGCATATCAAACGGCTTATCAATAGCCCAGTCATGAGGAACAATAACATCTTCCCATAAAGAATCATCATAATCCTTTTTCACAGCATCTGTCTGCTCATCAAAATTAAACTTCCATTTCTTCAATAGAATCTGTTCACGTGCATAAACAGACACCGAGAATAATGAATACAAAAATAGAATAAAAAGACTTTTCTTCATACAAATAAATATTTAGTTTAGGTTTATTAATTACATAATTCGTTTTATAAAACTATAGTTTATTTGACTCCATAAATCTTATTACCTGAAAATTGTTTTTCAAAAGGTCCCGGCAAAGGTTTTTCTACCATTCTTGGATTTCCCAAGAAATCACGGTCAAGAATAAAGCCTGAACCATCTGGGTTTTCATATATAACCTCTGGAATCATTGCCTGTCTCAATGTTGACGTAGAAACTGCTTTAGTTTTCACTTTTCTCAAAATATCATCATTAACTTTAAATTCAAAATCAACACGTCCTCCGTCTGGAATCATCTCAAACTGCCAATTTTCATTATCAACCTCAACAGCTTCCTTCTCAGCCCTAAATGAATACCCCTTGTTCAAATAAACATTTCCTGAAATAGAAACAGGGAATTTATAACTCAAGAATTCTTTTGTATTCTTCAGTTTTTTACCTAAAGATTCTTCATAAGTAGGATACTCATTATATATGCTCATTCCCTTTTCATTAGAGTTATTTTTTAGGAAAATATTATTAAAGAATCTCAAATCTCCACCATTATTACTGAAAAAACCTCTCACTTTAGTTGAATGCGCAACATGATATGGAGTATATCTTATTTCAGATGTTCTCAGTTTTACATGACCTTTAAACAGATTATTAAAGCATGCAACCCCTTGAGAATTTATAAGAAAACTTTCTTTTGACAAAAACACATTATTATAAACCAATGTCGGACCATGATTTACTTCAAGAAACAAATCCTGGGCCTTTGAATCAGTAATCAGATTATTCGAAACCTGAGCCCCCTGAGCCTGCCAGTCAAGCCAAATTCCCCTTTCTGTATCATGAATGAAATTATCTCTAATTATAACATCTATTGCAGCATGCAGTTTAATACCAGCCGTTTCCAATCCCTTAGGCACATCATATTGATTTATATTATAGATATGATTATTTTCAATTACACTGAAAACTCCCCCAAGATGCCCAACAATTCCTGCCTGTCCGCAATGATGTATAGTATTGTTTTTAATCAGATGTGATCCAATATTCTCTTTATTCCATCCCAAATCATAAGCCCTCAGAATAGCCTCTATTTCTCTATGGAAACCATGTTTGGTATAACCTTCACGCTTAACGTACTGAGACCACATGTTATGTCCGCTTGCATATTCCTTACCCAAACTTATGCCTGAACATTTGGAATACGAAATCTCACAATTCTCAATAATCCAACCCTTACTCCAGTTAGGACCTATTATTCCCTGTTGCTCTGCTGTTGGTGGAGCCCATTGAGGAGATGCCTGAGAAATATTGAGAGCACTGACTGTTATATAATTAACACCTGTTGTTTTAGGGAAGAAGCATGCAGGTCTAACGTTGATTTCAGTCAATTCCTTATTAGGGTTTCTACCGCTGAAATTAGCATATATAACTGTTTGTTCGTCATCTGTTTCAACGAACCATGTCATTTCTTTTTCGTTCAACTTCTCCTTAGCCAAAACCTCTACAAGTCTTTCGCCATCTATATATACCTCACCTAGGTGATAATCATGCCCTTTTGTCAACCAGTCACCTTGAATTTTCCTTTCATAAGGATTAAAGTCACCAAATCTTGAATTTTCAATTTCTACTTTCCATACATCACCTTTATATTTCTTCCATCCCTGTATAACATCAGACCCCTTGATATAAACCTTTTCTCCAGGAGCTGACATATAGACGATACGGTTTTTATTATTTAAACCTCCATTGATAGGTGAGACCCATTCTCTATATGTTCCTCTGTGAATCATGACAGTATCATCGGCCAAAGCCAGCCCTGCCGCTTTAGAGATTGTCAGAAACGGCATATCCTTACTACCAACATTATCATCAGAACCTGTCACTGACACATGAAAGGTCTTAGCATATGTCAAAGAAGTAGAAGCTAACAAGAAAAGAATAAAAAAATCAATCTTCTTCATAATTGAGCTATAATTCTTAAATAAGTAATATATAATATTTATTAGAGCAAATTTTACAATTACTAATCTGGTATCGGTAGAACTAAACAGGAGTAAAGTTCAATAACACATATTGTCTCTGTTGATAATGTAACAATATACACTTTAATACCATCATTACAATTCAAGTTCACTTGCAAAACACGCAGTAAAATCATAAATGGAACAGTGACTCACTCATATCCTTTGCAACATGAATATTTTGGAGAGCTGTCCCATTTACAATGTTCTTGTGGGAATACATTTATCGTCAGTTTCCCTCAGTGAGAAAAAATCTGTTTATTTTATATATCCAATGGATTTAAGAAAATCAACTGTCATTTCCATTGTCTTTTCATAATCGTCTTTATTGAAAAATCCATGTTCTCTTCCTTCGAAAATATGCAAATCACAACGTCCACCGGCAGCTTCACATCTCTGTTTGAACTTTTTTGAGAGTTCTGGAGTAATAAATTTGTCCTCAGACCCTACAAAGAATATAGTAGGAACAGGATTTTTTACATTCTCTGCAGGCGAAAATGCAGGATAAAATTTCTTCACCCTACTATAACCATAACCTTCTTTAGAATTATCAACTACAGGATTATACAAAACCAACGCATTCGGTCTGCAGTTTACAGTCTTGTCATCGTTCGGGTCATCAAATCCCTGACAGTAACAAGTGGCTGCTGCCAGATGACCTCCTGCCGAACCTCCAGATGCTGCTATCATAGTTGTATCTACATTAAATCGGCCAGCATTTGCATACACATAACGCATTGCAGACTTTGCATCCATAATACATTTATCAGGAGTAACTTTATCGGTAGATTTTACTCTATAATCTGCAATAAAGCAAACCATACCCTTGTTGCTGAGAACCTTTGCATGACGTTCAAACTGATCTAAATTTCGACCATTCCATCCTCCGCCAAAGAAGAAAACAATAGCCGGTCTTTTATCATTCTGCTTTAGTCCGGATGGTGAGTAGATCTTTAAAGTCAAATCTCTAGTTGGAGTTTTTTTATAAACTTCTTTAGTAACATTTTGTGCCTGAGGTTCTGCAATACTCAAAATAAGTAAAGTCAAGGCAAATAAGAATTTTAACATTTTTATCATACTTTTAACTATATAAAAAATTATTATTAATCTGATAACAGTATTTGTTTCTAAAGCTCATTATATATCACTTCAAAATTAAAAAATTATGTTCTAAAGCAATTATCAAGCCTTAAAAAAACATGCCCACATTCAATTTAAAATACGCCCGCGTTTTAAATGAAACTTGCCCGCGTTTTAGTTTAAGCACCTTTTCGCTTATTTACGGCTGAATTATATAGGGTTAATATCATGTAATGCATTAAAGTTAAATAGCTATAATGTACAAGCATTAATACATACTTTTTCTTATGAAAATTAAATTCTTTCTATCCCAACTCTGTATTCAAAAGTCTGGACAATATATAGGTCTAAAATTTAAAATCACTTTCTTTCAAAGGAATTGTTATAATATAGGAGTCATTCTTATCATAAACAGCCAGCGACAATACCTTAGGCACATTATCTTCAATGAATACAAACGGACGCTCCAGACGTTTAGGGTAAATCACTTTGTCGGATAACTCAAACCGTTTCTTCATTACTTCATAATCTGAAGCCTTTTCCCAGTTTATTCCATCTAAAGATGTCATCATTCCTATATATGTATGAGCATGAAATACGGCATAAAATCTGCGAGTAACATTGTCATACCACATGGACACATCCTCTGTATCCCAATCATTAATAACAGGTTTAGGCTGAAATTTAAAGTCTCTATCGGGATAATCAGATATGGCCAAAGCCTGATTACGCTCAAACTTTTTGGAACCGGGTTTATCACCTTTGATTATCATGTAATATCTTTTGTCTGGACCCTGAGTTATTGCCGGATTGACAGCTAATGTAGTTATAGGACCAGACGGTTCAATTAAACTTTCCGGATTTACAACCCATTTACCGTCAAGACTATTGCTCACAGCTACAAAAGTACGCTGATTTTTTCTCAATACATTCCAGTTTTGCTTCTTCGATGAATTTTTTGCTGTATCAATAAGTTCATCATCAGATATATCACCGTCCATATGCGTGCTGATGAAATAAAGATAATATTTGCCGGCAAAATATTTAATCTTAGGATTATGTGCTGTTATCATATCATCTTTACTATAATTATCACGTTCAAAATCCAATACTGTTTCAACATACCTATAAGGTCCTGAAGGTGTGTCTGATACAGAATGGGCAACTGTGGAATGCGTCAGCCATCCACGAAAGCCTTTTGATTTATGCCATCTGGAATAAAACATATGATATTTGCCATCATCACCTTTTATTATTGAGCTGCACCAATTGAAATAATCTGTGTCATGGAAAACATTATCTTCAGAAATAATCTTAATCTTGTCAGACAGTTTTATCTGAGATGAAGAGTCCCGGACAGACACAAAATCTTCAGAAAAATACATATTAATGATACTTGTTATAGCTGCACGTACAGAATCTGCGTATTCTTCTGTGTATCCACCATAATACAATTTGGCATAATATCTCTCATTGAAATCCGGTTTAGCTTTTTCACCTTTACCCATAGTAGCATCCAATCTTGGGGTTTTGGGATAAAAAATCATGACATGCTTTCTGAATTCATCCAGATTTTTAGGAACAACTTCATCACGATAATGCACAAGTCTGTTATAGATTAACCTTGAAGGTTTCAGACCGGCATTATTAATAGAATCCTCCAGAGCTTCAGGTGTAGGAATCAGGTCTTTCCTGTAATTTGTAGCTGGCTTTATACCCCAAAAATGAATCAGAGGACGCAAATCACATCCGGCAGCCTTTGACATTCTGTATACACGATAGTTTACCGGATCATCATTTACATTCAAAGGATAATATCCACCGTTTTCTTTACTGAAATTATCTCTATACCAGAATTTACTCAGGGCATTCCACCCAAAAAGAGCTGCAATTTCTGCATATTTGGCATAACCACGTTGCTGGTAGCTCATCTGATTACCTCGCTCATCATTTAATGAGTATTTGAAACTCATATCTTCGCCATTAACAAACTCTTTTGTAACAATCCAGTTGCGTGCTACTTCATCACGCCCAAGCTTTTTATTGCTTCCAAAGGAATATCCCAAAGCCTCATCTATAGAATAACCGAACTTTTGGTTTGCCGCGGCTACGAAAAGAAAATTTACCAAAGCCTCTGTTTCACCTCTGAACTTTGATATACTGCTGGCATGCCCTAACTCATGTAAGGCAATATTAGACAATGGAGATGCTGCTCCACCCTTGAGTATATAAGATCCGGAGTTATTTCCTTTATAGTCTTTATAAGGGTCATAAACGTCATTAGTCTGTGGGTATCCGGGGAAATTTGCATTGCCACGCATTTGAACGTCAACCTGCAAATAAAGCAAAGACTTGTTTAATTCCAGCGGTCTTCCTTCTGCATCACACAATCCCCTCAACTGTTTAATAGCAAAAGCTGTCTTCTCCCAGTTTTCCATACATTGCTCTGCGCCGACGAAATCATATACCCAGTCTGAAGGTATATTTATCAGGATATTGTCTGATTCAAAATCAGCCCATGGAGCAGGATTATTCCTTTGTAATTTCCATTCGTCTTCACTCATTTTGTCATGAGTACGATAAGAATAAAAAGGTGAACGGATGGCATTTTTTATCGAAATGGTTCTCCATCCCATATCCATATTATAAGGTACTTGAATGTATATACCTCCTCCCAATGGTGTAGACACAACAACATGTGTAGAATCTATAGGATAGGTCTGGGTTACACGACCAAGCCGCTTAAGAACCGGACGTTTCTTTGAGATAAAATCCCAAGAATGGGAACCTACCAATACCGAAATTCCTTTACCAACCATTTCCTCCGGAACTTCAATAGTCACAATTGTTCCTGGTTCTACATAGCAACCGGTGGGGCGTCTTGCCTCCAACTGTGAAACCATTATGGGCATACCCCAGTACTTACGATTCGACACATTAACATCGGCACGGTACGATGTCAGCCCTGCTGGGCGCTTTCCACATTTGCCCGGGAAATAATCCGAGGTAAGAAATCTGAATCCATCTATCAATTTATTAAACTTCAAAACAGATTCTGGTTTATACGCATAATCAAGTATTGCCTGCTGCAAGTCATACATAAAACAATCTATATCATTACTATTTCCATTAATTTTGGATAATGATATACCTTTGCATGTTCTTTCATTTATAAACAACGGACCGTATTCTTTTTTTGTTTCATAAAGTCTCACTACTTTCATTGCCGATTTTAAGACTTCGGTCTCTGTAGAAAGCATATTATAACAGTTCATGATTGTTTTAACCGTTTCTTCCGGCAGGGCTCTCTTGTTTTTATTCATACAACTCATTACTGTTTGATATGCATGGATTACAGAATCTACAGACTTATGCGCCTCAAGCCTATAAGCCAAAATCGCTACAAATAATAAGAAAACAAATCTTTTCATACATAATATTTAAAATTGAGTTACAATAGCCAAGTTAAAAAATATTCTTAGGGTTACATGTAATCACATTCATCCTTCTTGACAAATACACTATCTTCAGTATATCATGACTTATAACATCAATACTGATTTGCCCACTAAGCGTCGGTTGTCTTTTATGCTTTCATATAAGCTATAGGGAGCTTTCGAAATGCCTTCTTTTTCTACTGTTGACACAATTTCTTTCTTGTTAATATCAATATATAATATGTTAGCTATCGAATAGTTCCCTTTTCATTTACATTGACAAGCAAAAACCGTCATTTATGTTTCATTGATGATACGTTTATTTAAGAGGTATAAGAATATTAGTACACCCAATCATTCTTATAAGGTGTTGAAACATTTTATTGCTTTAAGCGGAATTGTAAATGAATTACAGATCTTATAGGAATATCTATAGAAAATATTGATGAATTTATTGGCTCTATATTTTCAATATAACCATCACCTGAAGTCTCATCACTCCAACATCTTAACGTTACATCTCCGTCAATTTCGATATTATCAAATAATTTCTCACCTTCACCATTTACAATTTCATCTGATAATTTAAACTTATAGTCCAAATATTCTTTGCCATCTTCTTTGTTAGGAGTAAGATTTATTATGAAGATATTTACTTCATTCCCTTTAATATAAGCTCGAGACTGGAGTTTACCTTTCGTAAAAGTAGACTCTCCGTCATGATCTATCAATCTTATTGGAGTAGAATTGAATATACTCAACGAATAAGCTTCCATAATCTGGCCTTTATAACTATCTGCATCTGTATATTCCCACCACATAAACGCATCAAGACCTAAATCTGTCTGGTCAAACATTGCACACAAAGCAGATTCTGAATAATAAAGTTTATCTTCAGTTTTTGCGTCATCCCAATGAGGTTCAGTAGCCCAAAACTCACGATGCCTGTCAGAGTTCATCAAATCAAACTCATATTTTAATGCCTCAAACCTTCCTTCCTTGACTTGAAAATGATGCTGTGGATAATAATGAGTTCCATATATATCTATCTTATCAAAAGCATTCTTTTTCTTTGCCGTATTAAGCCAAGCTTCAGGCTTATCTCCTTGTGGCATATATCTGTCATGAGCTACAAATTGAGGAACCTTTATTCCATTTTCTTCACAATATTTTTTTACGAGTGGTACAATTTTATTATATTTATCGACAGTAATCTTACCTGAATTATACTCAAACTCATTATCTACTCCTAATACATCAACTTCAAAACCTTCATTCTTCATGAATTTCAGATAATCACAAAGCATGATTGCATATTTATCAGGATTAGCTGTTCCATCTTCATTATTAACCCAATCAGGGAATTGAACTGTTCCCATATTCTTTTTACTTGCAAAAATCATAAATTTGTCACCGGAGAAATTCATCATGGCATTTGTCATTGATTTTAATACTGTTGCATAAGCTTCACGATCAACAACCCCTAGCTCTGGATGTCCTTTATAATAATTATCTCCATAAATAGGGACACGTAAACCATTCATTCCATTTTTCCAAAATAGTTTTACAGCTCTTTCATTATTACTTAAAGAGCCAGGACTTCCTTTCAAGTCATACATAAAATATTTTGTCTTTCTACCGAACTGTTGATTTACGTATATTATTGCATCTGATTCTATTATGCCAGGTTCAGGTTCACTATAGTCAGTCAAAACAGCAGTATATTTTCTTTCTACATTTCCTGATGATGAAAGAATAAACGCTTCCTTCTCGTCCCAATTATTTATAAGTAGATCAGGTTTCGGATATATAGTTGCATTCTGGGGTATGGAATAATCCACACCCAGAATCTCACTTCCATTTTCCACACCGGGAATTAAGATGATATTGTCCTTATTGTTTATAATACACTTTATATCAACTTCTTGTGTCGTTACACTGAACGATGATATAGCTATATCAACAATATCCTGATTGTTACCGTCTTTACATGACAAAAGCAGTAACAAGGAAAACAAACAAACAAAATTCTTTATATTTTTCATATCGTAAAAAACAATTAATTATTCAATTCAGAAACAGATTTTATTCTATCATTAAAGTCACTCCAGCCTGCAGCTGATTTATATTCCTCAATACTAGAAGCCGGCACATAAATAGCTTTCACTTTTGACTTAAGACTACCAGTTGAAAGGAATTGACTTTTTTCAACTACAACTGTAGGAGGAGTATCTGCATTACATACAACTATATAACTAGGAGAATTATTGAGGTGAGGCATTTTCAAAGCATTCAAACCAATGTAATTTAAAGTAGAAGGCAAAACAAGTTTTGTCATTGAGGTACAACCTTGGAATACTCCATTATACTGATTACCTACCAATGTTTCAACTCCTTCATTAAGAGTAACTTCTTCCCATTTAATATTTCTAAATGCTCCCATTTCTATCTTTTTCACTGAATTCGGGAAATTATATGACGTAATTGCGTAGCATTCACCAAATGATATTTGACCAATAACCTCCAACATATTTGCATTAGAAAAGTCAAAATTACACTTTTCATTTCCTTGCACACCCATATAACCAATTTCTTTCAACTTGGAACCTGCCTCTACATTGAACGATAACAATCCCACTCTATTTCCTATTAGCCTAAAAGACTGACTACCTATCTTCTCTATAGCAGCAGAAAGAGTAATCGACTCTACAGATTCCCCTTTCTCATAGAATAATTTATCAGGGACTTCTGGTGTATCAAAATATATATATCCGGTTTGCGTAGATTGATCGTATTCATGTTCATAACCCTCTACAACTTTAACCAATGCGGTATTGCTCTTATATTTTACATAATATTTACCCACAACTTCATCATCACCTATAGCTACGGTTTTATCCTTCAATGAAGGGTATTTTGCATGATATGCTTCTATAGATTGTTCTGGAACATACAAAGAAGTCATTGAAGAAGAAAAGGCATTAGAAGACATCAATGGAGGTACAGTTGCCAAAATATAAACTTTAAATGAAGTTGCAACAGATGCAAATGCATTTGATATATCTTTTATAGTCTCGGGCAACACGTAAACAGATGCATTACATTTATCAAAAGAATTATTTCCAATAAACTCCAACACAGAGTTTGTAGAAGCGCCTGTTATCAAATCCTGATTATTAGGATCATAGCTAAATTCCACATCACCAATATTTACAACACTGAGATTTTCAGTACCGGCAAAAGCATTATTACCTATAGATACTATATTGTAAGGAATATTAACTTCCTTCAAATCCAGTTGTCCCTTAAACATATTGTCAGGAATCTTATTTGATGATAAATATATCTTACCTGTTCCATTCTCAAACTCAGACAAATATCCAGGGAGAATTATTTCAACATCTGCCTTATATTCTACAAAATACTCAGGTAGCTTAAGTTCAAAACCATCTATACTGTTGATTGAACCATATTTTAATTGTAATGAAGTATATTCTTTTTCTGTAGGAGAAGTACCATTATAAAGCACAACGACAAAACCATTTTCAAAATTAGCCGGAACAATAGGTAATGATATAGTTATTCTCTCTCCTTTATTTATAGTTACATCACAATCATACAATGCTTTTGTATTAGATTTATCTGTAAATTCTATAATAGGTTCGACAGATGCAACACTAATATTGGAATATCCGGTGAGTTTCTCACCATTTAATCCCTTTACCTCTATCTTGTCTATATGATAATCGTATTCTGCATCAACAGTAAAAGACAATTGAGTAAAAATAGTATTAAATTTTACAGTTTCATCCGACAATTTTGCTATAGCAATATCAGAAGCAGTTCCATTTGTATAATCAACAACCTGTTCTGAATTCCCAGAAGTTACATTTGCTATATTTGTAAGAGGAACATCTATATGGGCAATAGGAGTTTCAGATTCATAACTAAAAGAAGAAGTAGCTTTATAAGGATAAACACCATAATAATCTCCAGTCGTAGCTATCTCACCAGAAAAAGTCATTTCTTTGAATTGAAATTTCCTGTTCTCATCAGGTACATCAGTTGAAAAAACAGAAATGGCCTCTCCATCTGTAATATCAATTCCAAGACTCTGATAGTCATTTATCTTAAATTCACATGTTTTTGTTTCATGATACTTACTTTCTGATGAAGAATCCGAAACTTCATCAGAACATGAGCATACCAACAATAGCAACAATACAGATATTTTACTTAAATACTGTATTGATTTAAAGAAACTAATATTTCTCATACGTTATTATTGTTTTAAATAACTTTTTATGTTAAATGAAATTATTACTTGTTTGGTTTAAAGTTAGAATAGTATTCTCCTAATTCTGTCAGATTATTCGACTCATCAAACAATGCTGATGGCCAACCTTGAGCTTCCTTAATTCCAAACGAAAACCAAGCATAACCTAACACATTATCTGCATTCTCCAAATAATCCAAAGCAGATTTCATATATTTAAGAATTTGCTCTGGTTTCCATCTATTCCCCTCTATAGTAGTCGTAGTTCTATCTGCAATAGCAAATTCAGTTAATAATATAGGTTTTTCGTAAGCATTATATGTATTATCGATTTTTCTCTTTAAATTACTAACATTACATGCACTGGTATAGTCGTGTACACATATAAAGTCAATCCTATATCCTAATCCTTTTGCACGTTTCATAAAATCCGTCATCCACTTACCTGTTGGAGAAGTTGCCATAGATGGACTACCAATAGGAATACCTAAAGCTTCAAGATAAGGCCATAATTCAATAGCTCTATCCACCGTCATATTAGACTGGTCTTTTGTATCAGGTTCATTAAAAGCCAACACTTTAGATATTTTCCCTTCATCAACTAATCTTTGGATATATGGAATAACATCATTAGGATTAAATCCTCCCCATGTCATCGGTATAAACTCTACATTCTTTGGCTGGTCTGGATAGAATTCTTTTTTCCATGTATAATTCCAATAAGGTTTCTGGGCAACAACTTTACTCATCATCGTCTTTGCACATACACCTTTTTTCCCAGGCAACTTAAGATCCTCAACAGAAAATTTAGGAGCGAAATCTCCAAAATGTATTTCACCCAAATCAAGATATTTCTTATCTTGAAGAATTTCTACAGTCTCAAAAACAACTGTAGATGTCTCTGCCTTATTGTCATTGAATTCTATAGAGAGTCCGGATTTAAAAAGATTTTCTACAGATGCCACATTTACAAAATAACGTTTGCCGGACTCAAACGGTCCAAACAACACCGCTTTATTTACAGAACTTTCTGTTATATCACACGACTGTTTCTTTACATTAAAATTAAAACTACCAGTTATAGGAACTCCTCCATTATCCTTTATACAAACACTTCTAATGCCCTGACAATCTTGAGGCATTACAAAACTTACTATAGTAGAGATAGTATTAAACTTTATATCAGTTTCACCATTCCCAAACGAAGCATACAATGGTCCCAACATATCAATAGTTCCATAGACAGACTGAGACTGAAACATTGGTATGTCAAATGGAATCAAACTATACTTAAACGCCATTGAACTCTCGTATGGATAATAAGCATGATATGACTCACTGTCTATTGCCTTTCCCGAGAATACTGCAGTTTGAGATGGGGTAACCTGACTGGAATTAAAGACATTATTGTTTTTTATATAGTCAAAAATACTGATTGAAGCGTTTTCTTTCCATGTTATTTCCTGGAAGTCTTGAATAACATCATTTAATTGGGGTAGTGTAGCTGTTATAGTTATATCAGTTTCTTCAACTTTTTTATCAGACTGCTCTAAATTAATACTTTCACCACATGAAGTAAGTGATGCCATCAAATATAAGATTCCTACATGTACAAAAGGTACAGGCAAAGGTATGTTTTTCAGAAAATTAAATTTCATAATGTTTCCAATGTTTTTCAATTATAGATTCTATTAAACAAAGAGGAAAATCTATAACAGATTTCCTCTTTGAACTAACAACCATTTACTTCCACTCTTCAAAACCTAAATCTCTATATGGGTCCTGACGACGGACTAATGTTTCCTCAACCTTATAGTTCTTACCATCTTTTGCATATTCGTATTTGATATCCATTTCCATGGAAGAAACTATATTAACATCATCATAACTATACTTATATGTTCCTGAACCGTTTTTGATTTCAATACCTCCAACGGCTGTAGAAACGCCTACAGTATTGTCGTCATTGATTGTCAATAAAACTTTCTCAGAAGCTACATCATCAGGATTGTTTGCAACTCCTTCTCTACATACCACATTACGAGATACTGTAGTTACCGAACGAACCAAGTTCTTGGATAAATCACTTTTAATATATTTTACAGGTTCACCTATAGGCTCGCCGAAAGAGTTTATTTCTGTAACAAAACCTTTAACATAATATTCACCGTGGTAAGCACTGATATATTTAATAGCTACTATACTATTCTTTTTATTATCAAGAATAGAATCCAAAGATGATGACTCCAACTGGAATGGCAATGCATAATACTGTTTTGCCGTATTAGGATCATTATAAAAGTCCTCAGTGAATTCTATTTTCACATCAGCTACTGCTAAAGATTTTTTTGAAACTCTAAATGTCTTGTCATCAGACAAATGATAATGAGTTTCAGGTAACAAATGCAAACCTGTATTCTCAAGAAGTTCCGGTTTTATAGAGAAATCTGCCCAATCATTCATATCAACCTCTCTTTTTCCACCAATAGCAGCACCTACACTGATTGTCATATCTCTATCAGCTATAACTGTTCTAAGTGGTTTTTGATGTGCGAAACCTACTGAAGAATAAGCATAATCATTTGTAAAATCTTCATAACATGAAGTCATCAATATAGCCGACAACAACCCGTATATAAAATTCTTCTTTTTCATGTTTCAAATCTTTAAATTAGTTCCAACCTAAATTGTTTATCAAATTACTATTCTTTACACATTCACTATATGGCAATGGTGAATAATAGTAACGTATATCATCAAATTTTCTGTCTTCTACTTTTACATTTAGATCATAAGTCAAATTTCCTGCATCATCTTTTGATACTTTAACTCCATTTACAGGCTCATTCAATGGCAATAGCCACCTTCTCATATCATAATATCTATGATTTTCGAATGCAAATTCAAGTCGTCTCTCATTCTGTATCAATTTTCTGAATGAATCCTTATCATTTGCCATTTCATCCAAGTAACGTGTGTCAGTAATACCACCTGACAATTCTCTGACCATCTTTATGATTTCGTAAGCAGAATATTTGCAGGTTACTGTAGCCCCCTCCTCATTGACATAAGTACCTTTAACTTTTGATCCCCACACTTCATTAGAAGCTTCTGCAAAATTAAAGAATATCTCAGCCTTGCGTAATACAGGGTAATAATGTACTGAGTTTTTAGAAACCAGAGGTTTCAACATCTCCTCCTGTTTTGACAAATATTTAGACAAATAATATCCAGTACGAGATGCATTACGATTGTAAGTTGTAGCATCTCTTCCTCCTTCAGTTACATCTATTGTTTCTCCATCAGTTCCAAACTTTGCACCTTGATAATAAACTGTAGAATAAAAACGTTTATCCCTGCCTACGTATGGATTAGTTGCATCATAGTCTGATTTTTCAACTTCAGAAATAGGATATCCATTTGACATCGGGAAAGCATCTACAAGATTCTGAGTCGGAACATTTGCTGCATTGCCAAAATAATAAGGTGTGAAATGTCTTGTTTCCATATCTTTAGAGTTGAAATAAAATCTAAAGATAAACTCAGCAGGAGTAGTGTTAGGGGCATCAGACAACATCTTTTCTGTAATTGGAGTATATTTTATAAACTCAGCTCTTTTAAGTATCTCATCTGATATTTTTGCTACCTTTTCCCAGTTCTGTCTATACTTTTCAGAATCCTTTATTAGAAAATCACCCATACCTTTCAGTTCAACAACATCATCATCCTGATATGCAGGACTGGCTCCGTATAATGCTACTTTACTTTTCAAAGCCATGGCAGCAACACTGGTAGCCCTACCTATATGTTTGGAACCTAACACGGCATCATCTTCACCAGTATACTTGGAAGGAAGATTCTCTATCGCAATATTACAGTCGTCGATAATCTGTGCTACACATTCCTGATATGTATTACGTGTAAAATTTGACATATCAGCAGCCTCTTCTTCTGTAATGAATGAAAGAGCCAAAGGATAACCAAGAGCCGCTCCACCTTCAGCTGATTTACCTCCGTAATGTTGGAGCAGTTCAAATCCCCAATATGCACGCAAGAAGTGAGCTTCTCCTTTTAATCTCTTCTTATAAGCAGCATCCTTTTCGGTATCAACAAGGTCATACAATACATCATCTCCAAGACCTCTTTCTAAAAATTTATTGATATACTGGAACTGATTGTAACATGTAGACCAGTTACCCAATGGATCACTCACTTGAGATATATTTCCTGTTACCATTTTATACAGTGAGGAGCCATACTTATTTGTAACAGCATTGTCTGTAGCAGCATCAAGAAAATTACCATCATAATGATCCGGTACTTTAGACATTGCCTTATATGCATTGTATAATACACCTTGAGCATATCCCGGCACAGACCAAACATATTTTTCATCGATGTTTTCATTGTGTTTTTCTTCAAAAACATCGCTACATGAAGTCAATAACCCCAAGAATACAGGGAAATATAAATATCTATGAAATTTCATAATTATAATCTTTTTACAAAATTAAAATGTAAGAGTAACACCACCTGTTATAGTTCTGTAAACAGGATAATTTGTAACACCGGCATTCATTACTTCTGGATCCAGATTCTTTTCGCTGGATAAAACAAAAAGATTTGTTCCTCTACCAAATACTTTTATTTTTTTTATCAAACTATTTGCTCGCTTGTTTGCAATAGTATAACTCAATTCAACATTCTTCAATCTAAAGAACGAAGCATCCTGAATCCAGAAAGTAGATCCAATGAAATTATTGTCACCTTGAGTGGTTGTCAAACGTGGATAATTTCCTTCCGGATTGTTTTCGGGATGGAATCTGTCTAATGCTACTACAGAATATTTGTCTTCTCCTCTCATCCAATAATATGAATTGTTTTTATAAGAATCAACACATAATTCTGCAGTACCCAACAAATACAATCCCCAGTTCTTATATTTCAAGTTGACATCAATTCCTCCAGAAACTCGAGGGAATGAGTTGCCAATCATCTTTTTATCTCTACCATCAACAAATCCGTCACCGTTCAAATCACTATAAGCAATGTCACCTATCTGATAATGTCCAAGTCTTTGATCTGCTCCTTCGATATTCACATCTTTTCCAAATAAGCCAATTGCCTCAAAACCTATCATTGCATCAGTTGGCAAACCTACAGTCTTCAAACCTTTATCCAATGGACTGGTATAATCAACTTCATTCCATTCCATAAGTTTGTTCTTAGACCAAATCATATTAGCACCAACCTGATAAGAGAAGTCGCCCAAACGGTCCTGCCAAGACAAATCCAGTTCGAAACCTTTATTCATGACCTTACCCATATTGTATTGTCTTACAAACGGACCAAGTACTGAAAAATAATCAGAACTGTTTGAACCAATTATATTATCGCGTATTTCATGAAAAAAGTTAGCCTCCATTCTCAGCCTGTTATCAAGCATCATAGACTCTAATCCGATATTAAACTCATTAGAGCGCTCCCATTTCAAATCAGGATTACCAATACGAGCCATATTCATTGTGGTAAAACCATTTTTGTTTTGTTCTCCGAATACCACATTACTTGATACCTGCCATGCAGTGTCATACAATAAATGACTTGTTCCGCCATCATATCCTAAAATTCCATAGCTGGCTTTAAGTTTCAAATAGTTTATAAAATCTAGAGAGGACATGAATTTTTCATTTGAAATAACCCATGCTGCTCCAAATGCTCCTCCTAGAAAATATTTATTGCTTCCACTGAAACGGTTACTTCCCATCAATGCAAGATTACCCTCAAAAGCATACTTCTTATTATAGACGTAATTAAGACGAAGACTGGTATTTGAATTTACAATATCCTGACTACTTCCCGTTACTTCATTATTATAGAGATTATAAGCTAATAAGGCATCTACATCGTGACTGCCAAATGAACGTTCATAACCTACATTGGCTCTCCAGGCTAATGTTCTCTTAGTTTGTTCTCCTTTTTTTGACTGATTAGTCTGAAGACTCAGATTCTTCATCTGCTGAAATTCCGGTTCACCATTGACAAAACCTCTGATTGCGTATGTAGGATATGTATTGTTTTGCCCTTGTTTAAAATTATTGTAGTTATCGAAAGTTATAAATGCACTTGCATACAATCCTTTAACAAAACGATCTAGAGTAAAATCCAAACCGATATTTGTCTGACTTAAAATATATCTTTCTTTAGTAAAACCTCCATATTCAGCACTAGCCAATAAGTTATTTGGTTGTAAAAGACTAGCTCCAAAATATGGTATACCATCTTCAGAAGGAAGAAGTCCCAATACTTCAGGAGATAAAGTCAAAGGATATTCATTCGGACGGACAGACGACATGGATGAATATAACGAACCGCTATCTACGATACCCCAACTTTTCATTTCCAAACGAACTGCAGCATCTGCAATAACCTTTAAATAATCTGTTACTTCTATATCAAGATTACCTCTTGCATTAATACGGTTTAAATCAGGTCTTTCACTTACTTTTTCAAATCCGTTTCCTCCTATATAATTTACAATCATGGAGTATTTTACCTTATTGTTTCCACCATTCAAATCAATGTATGCTTTTCTATACATACTATGATTTTGGACAAAGTTGTTGTAAAAATCAACATTTGGGTATCTCCAGTCATGAGCACCAGTCGAATTCTGATACCCGTTCAACTGTTCTTGAGTATAGAAGTCCGGCATACCGTCATTGCGTCTTGCTTCATTATACAATTTTGCATAACTATATGAATCCAAATACTCAGGAGTTCTTGTAGTAAGCATGACTCCAGATTCTACATTAGCACGAATAACCCTTTTATTTGCCTCACCACGGCGTGTCTTGACAACTATTACACCGTTTGCAGCTCTTGGTCCATAAAGAATCTTTGCAGTAGCATCTTTCAAAACCTCTATTTTTTCAACCTCTTCAGGTATTACATCATTTATATTTCTCTCCATGCCATCGATAATGACTATTGGATTGTTTCCGTCTTTAGCATGAAGACCTCTTACATAAAGAGTAGAACTATTGTTTCCCAAGCCATTAACAGTTGGAGCTGCTACCAGTCCTGCTATTCTTCCCTGTAGAGCATTTGACAAATTATAATCAGGATATGTTGACAATTCTTCACCTGTAACAGATGAAACAGCGCCTACAAGGTCTATTTGAGACGTACTTCCACCATCAGGTCTGTCATGAAGATATTTGCCGGAGGATAACAGTTCTGTTTTTTTCATTTTGATAACCTTAGGGAACTGTTCTCTGGATAAATCTATAATGACATCCTCATAACCAAGTGCCTCTACTAACACTATACCATTAGCCTTTGTCTGTATGTTAGCAATACCTTTTTTATTTGTGAACATAGACAAGGCCCCTTCACGTGTTATAACCTCAGCTCCTAATATAGGCTTATTGTCTTCATCTACAACAACTGCTTTAATATTCATTACAAGAGCAGATTTTGCAGTTTTACTCTTCTTGTTCTGAGCATATATTGGCTGTATCAACCCTGAAGTAACAGCCAATAATAATGTTCCTGTATATAGACTAAGTTTATTCATAAAATACATTTTATAAAAATTCATATTACCAACCTGGATTTTGTTTCAGGTTCTTCATTGCTGCTACATCATTCATAGCAAAAGGATACCAATAGTTTCTCATTTCAAATCTGCGCTGTTCTGTTTCAACATCAAAATGTTCATATCTGAATTTCAAAGTACTTTTGTCTGGTACTTTTGCATGATTAGGATTAAGAGGATATGCTTTCATTCCTTTAATTGGATAATTTCCTGCAAAGACCTCATGAGCAATCATCCATCGTCTCAAGTCAAACCATCTGTTATTGTTTTCAAACATAAGTTCTACAGCTCGCTCCCTTCTTACAGCCTCACGGAATTTATCTGCATCATTGTATATATCAGCAACAATATCAGTAATACCGGCACGACGACGGATTACATTCAAAGCATCAAGTGCAGACAAAGAACATCCTTCTACTTTTGCAGTAGCACTACCAGTAGCCTCAAAAGAAGCTTCTGCCAAATCAAGATACAACTGAGCTACACGAATATACACATGCAGGAACCAATATTTCCTGTATTGAGACTGAAAAGCATTAGCATCCTCCCAAATAAACTTCTTACACATATATCCGGAAAAAGTCCTTTTATTTACATACTGATTCTTTAAAAAGTCTTCGTATATTTTACCTCCTACATAAGATGTTATATATAGTGCCTGTCCACTCTTGTTGGCTCCCCACTTAACACCACTATAAAGAATATTGTTATAAAAACGAGGGTCACGAGCCTTATAAGGTTCTTCATCACTATAACCTGCTTTTGGGTCTGATATAGGATAATAGTTTCCATCATCACCTTTTTTCTCATACATGTCTACCATATTCTGAGTAGGTGCATTGATAGCAGCAGCCTCATTACCTGTCTTATTTGTATACTGCATAGGCAACCACAAGCCATTAATAGCTCTCGTTGCATCATTTACTCTGGAACGGTTATACCATATATATTCAGGCAACATATATGGAGGATTGGTGAAATAAAATATATTTTTATATTCTTCATCAGGATGATCCGGACCAGACATCAGATAATTATCAGTCTCCGGATGTGCAAGCATATAGTCAATTGCCTGCTGTGCCGACTTGGCAGCCAAAACCAGTCTGTCTTTGTCGTATGGCAGAACTTCAATTTTATCAAGTCCGTTCTGCATCAAAGGACTGGCATCATATAACTGCGCCATAGACTTAAGGGCCATTGCGGCAATTTTATTAGGTCTACCCGTATTGTTATCATCCCATGCGTCAGGCAACATTGTTATAGCAGCTTCCAAATCTTCCATCATCCAGTCATGTGACTCATGATATGTCATTCTTGGCAAATCTTCATCACCATCACCAACATAAAGCTTGTCAAGCTTAGGCATGCCGCCATAACGTTTTATAAGCTGAAAATAAAACCATGCACGCAAGAAACGGGCCTGTCCTACAAGTTCGTCTTTTTGTTCGGGTGTTATCTGTTTTACACGGTCTATGTCATTGATTACTCTGTTTACGATACGGATTGCAGAATAAGATTTACCTATAACAGTACCAGAGCCATTACCTATCTCATATCCTCCGATTTCTTTATTCAACCAGTTTCCGGAATGTATACCAAAAGCTTGTGTTGCACCGTTACAAACTATTGCAAATTCATCGGATATAGCCCCAGAAGCAACCAGACCGTTTATTGTAGTATTCCATCCTGTTGCATTTTCCAAAAAATTAAATGCTCTATCCAAATAACCTCGCATTGAAAAGTAATCCTTATAAACATCATCTTCTGTCAAACCCATATCAGGAGATTTGTCAAGAAAATCTTCACAAGAAGTCTGTGTCAGCAACAAAGAACAACTGCACAATCCTACTAATATATTATATTTTATATTCATAATTACTACTGTTTTAAAATTAGAAAGACAATCTTACACCTGCATTATAGCGTCTTACGATAGGGTATACAGATGAACTACCGGTTTCCGGGTCACGTCTTTTATCCACATTTGATATTGTAAACAAATTATTTCCATTTACATATAACTGACAACTGCTTATATTAAGCTTCTTTATCAAAGATTTAGGCAAGGAATAACTTATTTCAAAATTCTTCAGACGCAGATAAGAATAATTCGTATAAGTGAAAGTGGACGACTTTTCATTATAATCGTTCTGCAAACGTGGTGCAGGATGGATTATTTCAGTTGAATATCTGTCTGCCATTGTCCATCTGTCCAAATCAGGTTGTGCCTGAATCTTATCTCCAGGAAAATCCCACAGGAAGTTTCCTATATCTTCTTTATACAAACCTGAAGTTGCATAGAACAGGGCATTAACTCCAAATCCTTTATATGTAAATCCTAAAGACAAACCATAAGTAGTCAAAGGATAACTCAAATTTTCCAATGGCACAGTATCTTTACCGTCAATAATACCATCTGCATTATAATCAATATATGCAAAATCTCCAGGAGCCAAATAATTTTTGGTACCAGTATCACCTAACTTGGTTTCTGTTGAGTTAAAGATATCATCAATAGAAGACAAGTTACCTGAAACAATATATTTATTAGCAAATCCTATAGGTTTACCGGCTTGTTTCAGATAGTCATCCAAATCAGAAGGGTCATCTTTGAATACTACACGGTTTTCGCTGGTAGAGAAATTAAATTTGGCAAAATAGTTAAAATCCTTACCTATTTTATCATGCCATGCTACTTCAAACTCAAGACCATGATTCTTTGTTTCACCTAGATTCACAGAACCCACAGCAATACCCATCCAAGGACCAATGGTATTCTTCTGCATCAACAATCCTGTACGGCGTTCTTTAAACAAATCAAGATTAATATTAAGTTTATTAATCAAAGTCATCTCGATACCAAGATTCTGTTTTGTTGAAGTCTCCCATGTTGAGTTAGGATAAGCTAATTTTCCTTCTGAATACAAAGGTCCGTATGCAACATCCTGATATTTACCAAACATATAACTTCCACTAGATGAAAATATCTGAATATAGTTAAAACGTGGAGCACCGGCATCATTACCAACCTTACCGTATGAATATCTTACCTTAAGATTAGTAAGCCACTTTTCACGAATCTTTTTCATGAAAGGTTCCTCTGTTATTCTCCATCCCAATGAGAATGAAGGGAAAAAGCCGAAACGCTTTCCCGGAGCAAATTTTTCAGAACCTGTATAAGCAGCATTAATCTCTGTCAAATATCTTTCTTTCCAGTTATAAGTAACACGACCTACCCAGTCTTCCTCATAAGAAGGAAATTCCATTCCGCTTGTATTTGCCGAGTCACTTATCTTTCTGTTAAATAGGGCAAGACCTGTTACATTATGGTCACCAAAACTTCTCTTATAATTCAATGCAATTTCATAATACAGATTTCTACTGTAACTCTGGAATTTATCATGAGTAGCAGAAACAGGCAACTCTTCAACAGTCTGGTCATCGGGGAAACGCTGGTTTATCAAAAGAGGATAATCAATACTGCCATCTTCATTCACTATTGGATTTGCATAATCATATTCTCTATGATATCTGATGTAAGCATTATTGTTGGCTGTTTCAACATTATCATTACCTATTCCGGCACGAGTAAACTCAGACTCTCTATTAGATGATGTATTATAAGATATTGTAGCTTTTACAGACAATCCCTTTGTAATCATATCAAGATTCTGATTGAGAATCACATCATAAAATCCCTGAAATGATTTATACTGTCTCTGTCCTCTATTTTCATAGTTTGCTATAGAACTACCACCACCGTCACGTGTAGCCCCCCACTCTCCATCAGAATATTTTATAGGAAACTCATTCGGAGAACCTGAAAGAGCCAATCCTAAATAATTATCATTCTGAGGATCTCTGGCTCCAGGCTGATTTCTATACCCCATCTTTCCGGCAATGTTAACGGACAATTTAGTAGACTTTGTGATATTGAAGTCAAAATTTGTTCTCCAGTTATATCTCTTATAATAGAAACGCGGATCAAATTCTGCCTGTTTCTTTATATCATAAATATCACCGTCATTAAGATAACCAACAGAAGCAAAATATGCCATACGTTCTGTTCCTCCACGTATATTCAAATTATAATTCTGTTGAAAACCAAAATTTTTCATAGTCTCATTCCACCAGTCTACTTGAGGGAAATAATCGTTATAAGGTCCGTAGTTACCTGTAGCATAAGCGTGTTCCCAGGCTGCGATTGTTGATTCAGGAACAATATTTTCCCATTTACCATCAGTTGCAGAAGCCTCATTATAAAGTTTCATGGCTGTAGTATATGGTGCCCATTCCAAATCAACAGTCGGCTGTTTGAAACCAAAGTTAGCACTAAAGCTAACAGCCGGCTTCTTATTCGAACCACGTTTGGTTGTTACAAGAATAACACCATTGGCACCTTTGACTCCATATACAGCAGTAGCTGATGCATCCTTTAATACAGAAATAGATTCTATCTCATTAACATCTACATCATTGAAGTTTCTCTCCATACCGTCAACAAGGCAAAGAGGAGCTGCACTACCCCAAGTAGCCTTACCACGGATAAACAAACTTGCTTGGTCTGCACCAGGTTTAGAGTTCGTACTGATAGCAGTTACACCAGGCATCTGACCTTGTAATGCTTCTGACACAGATGTAACACTACCAACCTTAAGCAAATCATCACCTTTAGTTGAAACTATCGCACCTACACTAGATGCTTTTTTTTGCTGACCATAACCTACTACTACCACCTCTTCAATCTGCTGTGTATTTTCAGTCATCAGGATACGGGACAATTTCATACCCGGCTTAACAACCACTTCAACATCATTGTATCCTATGAACGAAAATACAAGGACTTGATTTTTCTTTGCAGTAATAGTAAAATTGCCATCAAAATCTGTGATAACACCCTGACTTATTCCTTTAACAAGAACATTTACACCAATAAGAGGCTCATTAAGGACCTCATCCCATACCTGCCCTTTCAATGTTATATCCTGTGCACTTACAAACTGCACAATAAAAACAGAAAGGAACATCAAAATAAAGCATTTTAACTTCCTTGTTCTCATATAAAAAATTAAAGGTTAATGTTTGATTTAAAAAATCTCGTGAATAAAAAAAAGTCTTTTTCCAATGTCTTCATAAGTTTTATTTTTTAAGTTTATAATTAATCCTAACGATTGCAAATGTAAACATTAATAAAATATGTGTTGGAGACAAATCATTCATATAATGGGTAAAAACCTTTCATTAACAATATAAACATCTCTACCCATTAATATAAACTATTAAAAATGAATACTTTATCTCTTTATATTAAAGAAAACAATACTTTTCGAAGGTATGTTTACATTAAGTACTGAACCAGCCATAAACACGTCAGCTTTTGCCCCCTCTATCGGTAATGAAATATTAAAAGCTAACCCATCGGCATTTAAAGAATTACTACTTCCGTTGATATGAACCGGAATATTATTGTAATCTACTTCCGACTGGTTTACTACAGCCAAGAATATTTCTTTATCATTGCTAAAAGACATTGTAAAGACGCTGTCGGCAAGACCAATATTAACCGGCTCAATATAAGACATTCCTTTTCTGGAAATAGAATTGACAAAATGTTTCATTACATAATACGAACGCATTCTTTTAGCTTCTCCACCTTTTCTGAAATAGATACTTCTTGTCTCAGCATTATATCCTCTGGAAAAAGGTTCAAAAATCAATTCACCGGAAATGCCGTCTTTGTAAAACTCTGCTTTTTCGCGATAGGTTCCAAGAAGGTGTTTCAAATCTGTTGGTTCTTCGCCATTGGTTCTGCCTCCGGGTCCACTGCCAGATTCATCGGCAAAAGCCAGCTTTCCACATCTTGCAGCAGCATTGACAAATGTCTCGTACAAAAATCTGTCGTGTTCTTTCTTATTGAGATTATGAGTTGAAAAAGCATAATACAAATCCTTGCTTCCGACTTTTTCGACCTGCTCAATGAAATTTACTCCCTGAGTCACTCCCCAACTGGCCGGATCTACATATAGAGGTATGTTGATACTTCGATTCTTACATATTTCATTCAACTTCAATATTATCTTTTTAGCCCTTTCGGCTGTTATGACCTGTGTCCATTCTTTAGCTACAGCCATATAAGAAATTTCCACTCCATTTTTCTGCATCAGTTCAAGATAATCAGCCAGAAATACAGCATACTTATCGCAGTCAAAACGGGTGGTAGGATTATAATTACAAATCCAATCTGGAAGATTGTTTTCGTTATTATACCCATGATAATCGCTTTTCATCGTTGCCCAAAACTTAATTTTAGGATTTACTTTACGTAGAAGCTTCATGCTCTTTATGGCATTGTCGTAAAAGGAAGGATTTTTTATTCCTTCCTTCAACTCTTGCTTCTTATCATAAGATACTCTGCAAATATCGAAATGAACATCACCGAAACACCATTGTGCTACTTGCAAAGGATTGGCAGCCATCTGTAGAAAGGACTGACTTCGCTCCATATCTCCACCTATAAACAGAATTCTCTGTTTCTTATTATTAAGGTCTATTTTAATAGCAGGCGATTCAGTGTTCAACGAAGAAGCATTCACGAAAGCTGCAGAAACTCCTATAAAAGAAGTGAATAAGATTATTGTCTTAAAAATTTTCATTGATAATTTATCTTAATGTTACTTTTATTACACAATCAGTATCCGGCTTGAGAGATTTAGTATGCAACACAACTCCTCCATCGATTTTCTCATAGCCCACCTTGGATTCATCATCATACTTAACAACGCTTTTAACTTTTCCATCGACCGGTATAGTAACAAATACAGGCATTGAATCTGCAAGAATATGAACATATAGTTCTTTTCCCTTGCATGTCACAGTACCCCAATCTGAATTACTCACACCATAACCTGATGTTCCATAGATTGTATTGCCATACTTGTTCATCCATTTGCCGATTTCCGCCATACGGTCGAGTGCTGTAGCCGGAATCTCACCATTAGGCTGAGGACCTACATTAAGAAGAAGATTAGCATCTTTACCAGCCGAACGCACCAACAGACGGATAAGTGTTTTGGCAGACTTATAGTTCTGGTCCTTCACTTTGTATCCCCACATACCATTCATGGTAGTACATGTTTCAAGAGGCAAGTGGCTTATATCCTGACCTGCAAGACCTGACTTGTTTTCTCCTGGAAGGTCTCTTTCAAACATCTGTATATCTTCACCTTCATTAATTTCACGATGATGATTATTACCGACGAGACATTCAGGCTGCAATTTATGAATTAAAGCATATTGTTCCTTTAAGCCCCAATTAAAATCTTTTGGCTGATCCCAAAGACCATCAAACCATATAGCACCAATAGGACCGTAGTTAGTCAATAATTCTGTCAACTGATTATTCATGAATTTATAATAATCATTCCAGTTGCCGGCTTTTTTACGTCCTGTTTTATGTCCGGTTCTACCCAATGGATAGTAATCTTCGCGTGCCCAATCAAGGTGAGAATAATATAAGTGCAACTTAATACCCTGTTTTCTACATTCATCAGCTAATTCTTTCAGAACATCACGTTTGAAAGGAGTAGCATCAACGATATTATAATCAGAATATTTTGTATCATACATTGAAAAGCTATCGTGATGACGTGTAGTAAAACAAACATATTTAGCACCAGCAGCCTTAATAGCTGACACCCACTCCTTGGCATCGAAATTAGCCGGATAGAATGCTGAAGCCGCTTTTGAATATTCTTCGTTATTAAGTTCACCATTATTCAGATACCATTCTCCCTGACCAAACATACTGTATATACCCCAATGGATGAAAATACCAAAACGACTTTCGCTGAACTCTTTTCTAGCTTGGATATTTTCTGGTGTTGGAACATATTCTGCAAATGCAGGAAAAGTCATACAACAAGATATAGAACCCAGCAAAATCTTTTTGCCTATGTTCTTAAAGCATTTAGAAAAATCAATCATAAAGTATCAAAGTTTTTATTTGTAAATATAAAGTTTCTCACTCTCCTTCCATGAAATCTTTTCAGGAGTATCTCTCCAATAGTATTTGTCGAAATCACAACAGTCGTTGTTCTTCTTCATCTCTTCCTTAAGGATTCTGTTGTAAGCTTCTTTCTTAAAACGGTATTTCTCATCGTTTGCTAGATTTACCATTTCAAATGGGTCGGTATTAAGGTCGAACAACTGCTCTGTAATTTTTCCGTTCACATTATATATTATATATTTCCATCTATCCTTAACCAAAGCCCTCTGAATACTACTATAGGCAAGGAACAACTGATTACGATGATATTTTGCAGTACCTTCGATAACCGGTAACAATGATTTTCCAGTAACTGACTCGGCAGTTTTAATGTCAAGAAGGTCACATACTGTAGGATATATATCATACAGATAGCAATCTACATCCTTTTCTATTCCTTTTTCTTTACCTGGAACTACCATCAACATAGGAACGCTGATACTGTGTTCATAGAGATTCTGCTTTCCTATCAGTCCATGACGTCCTACAGAAAGTCCATTGTCGGAAGCAAAGATAATTATTGTATTATCCAATTCTTTTTTCTGGCGAAGTGTCTCGATAATTCTACCAATCTGAACGTCTACTTCGCTTATCATACCGTAATAATGTGCAAGTTCCTGTTTTACTGCAGCCTCAGTACGTGGAAAAGGTAACAATACTTCATCACGTATCAAAAGTTCTCCATTATCAAACGGATGACTTGGCATAAAGTTAACCGGCAAGTCCAATGTATCAGGACTGTACTTGTGACCATAATCAGGATGCTGGTTTCTTGGGTCGTGAGGCGATGTAAATGCCACAAATGCAAAGAACGGTTTATTTCTCTTTCTGTTAGAAAGGAAATCAACTGTTGCATCGGCAAACATTTCGGAGGAGAATTTTTTTCCTATAAACGGTTTCTTATAACTGCCTGCTGCGTCATAATGATGAAGACGTGGGGCTGTATGACCACCTTTCTCGTACGAATGCATACCACCGAAGAAAATATTATCACCTTTTTCGAACGAACGGTTGAATGACTTCTTGTCAGCATGCCATTTTCCAGTACCAAAAGTTTCATATCCATTCTGTCTCAGCAATTCTGGAAGTGTGATTTGTGACTTAGGTATTTCTGCTCCATCCTTACTAATCTGATACACTCCTCTACCTGTCATTATCATAGCACGGCTTGGCATAGACAATGCTCCACACAAAGCTCCGTTTGTATAAGTATGAGAGAAAGTGATACCATTATTTACCAGATTATCAATATTTGGAGAAACCACCTGTGGGTTACCATATACATTGATACAAGTTTTCTGCATATCGTCAACCAAAATAAACAAAACGTTTTTTTGTCCTGCTGCATGAGCCAGACCTGCACACATAAGCATTCCGGCTGCGAAGAACATTTTTTTCATAATTGTTTTTATTTTTTATTGTCAGATTCTATATTCTCAATTTGGGCGAATAATCTTTTTTCTATATCAGGATATTTACCATAAAGATTTTTCTGTTCGTTTCTGTCATCAGGAAGATAGTATAAATGACTTTCCTTCTTTTTCTTGTTAAAGACAAGTTTCCAACCATCACTAGATACTACAGCCGGACCAATCTTTGAGTCCAAGACAACATATCGCATTGGCAATGACTCTTTCTGCCCCAACAATACCGGCAGATAGGATACACCATCTTTTTCTGAGCTTAATTCCACCCCCAGCATATCTGCAAATGTTGATACTAAATCATAATTTGAAACCAACTGGTTGGTAGTATATCCAGCTTTAATTTTATCTTTCCATCTGAAAACCAAAGGAACTTTTACGCCACCTTCCCAATTAGACCATTTTTTACCTGTCATACCAGCATTACCATTGAACAAATCTCCAGTGCGCTCTGAAGTGTAAGGATAATTCCAATCGTCAAACTTTTTGCCATTCATATCTCTGGCCGGTGCCTTCATACAACGGTTGTCTACTGTATAATAAGTTTCATGACCGTTATCTACAGAGAATATAAAAATAGTATTATCGAGAAGATTCAACTTTTCCAATTCTTTAAGCAATACTCCAACATGGTCGTCGAGCATTTTTACCATAGAAGCATATTCCTTCTCCAGTTCTGATAACTCCTTGTTATCTTTCACCTCCGGATGAACAGCAGGTATAGCAACCGGACCGTGAGGTAATTGAGTAGGATGGTAAAGGAAAAAAGGCTTATCTTTATTATCTCTGATAAACTGAACAGCTTTTTCTATGAAAAGATTCTGTGAATAGACGGATTTTCCTTCCATATTCCACCTCTTCTTATAAGTTTCCGGTGTTTCTTTTTCGAATGCTTTAGCACAGTCTACACGAGTATTGCCTTCAATCTTTACTATATTTCCATTTTCAAACAAAAATGGAGGATAATATCCATGACATCTAACATGATCCAAATATCCATAATAATAATCCCATCCATGCTCTTTCATCTGCTGGCGAGATACAGTAAATCCCCATTCGAGCTTACCTACTTCTCCCGTCACATAACCAGCTTTTTTGAATACCTGCGGCAGTATGTAATCGTTACCTGAGAGTTTAACATCGCGAGAATTTATCTTATTCTCTACAGAGTCTATCACCTCTTCAATTTTATCAGTCTTAAAAAGAGCACCATTCTCAATATGCCACTTATTGTTACGATAGTCGCTGTAGCCGGTAAACATACTGGCCCTTGCCGGAGCAGAGAACATACATCCGTATGCATTTTCAAAAGCAGTACCCTCAGCAAAAAGTCTGTCGATATTTGGTGTACTGATATATTTCTGTCCATAATGGGAAAGCATTCCTTTACCCATATCATCTGCATACACAAATACTACATTGGGCTTTTGCATTTCATTAGCACATAAAGCCATAGGCAATGTTGCCAATAGAAATAAAGATTTTCTTCTCATACAGCTAAAAAATGGTATAATTTAAAGTTTCTCTATTTCACTCTTTTGCTTCCATTGCTTTACAAAATCGTTCTTTTGTGGATTTCCCGGAGTACTTCTTCCTTCTTCAATATATTTTATCATCAAGGATTTCAGTTCTTTAGCCTTTTCAGGATATTCCTCTACAAGATTTTTTGTCTCCTTTGGGTCAGAATACATATCGTATAATTGCATCGAAGGCAAATCCTGCAAAGCCTTTTTATCATTTGGTTTAGGGTAACTCCAACCTCCGGAGCTTGCTGAGAGTAAAAGTTTCCATCTTCCCTGACGAATGGTAAATTCCCCATTGAATGAATGGTGAACCGTTGCTTCACGTATAGATGGAATTTCCTGTATGGAATAAATAGCCTGCAAGAGACTATAACTGTCTTCACCTTCCGTATCAGCAAGTTTATAACCGTTTACATCAGCAAAGGTTGCATAGAAATCAGTAAGACATATAGTCTGATTCACCTTATGAGGTGCAACCTTACCTTTCCATTGCAATAAGCATGGTATTCTATGACCTCCATCGAATAAATCTGCTTTTTGGCCTCTGAAAATATGATTAGGATGATGCCCTTGCTCTTCCATTTCGGTAATTCCTGCTGCGGGACTGCATCCGTTGTCTGAAGTAAATACAATTATTGTGTTATCTTCTTCACCCGAAGTCCTTACCGCTTCCAATACCTTACCTACCATTGCATCAACCATTAGCACATAATCACCATATTCACCTATTCCTGACTTTCCCCTGAACTCCTCGGAAGGCAGTATCGGTGTGTGAGGTGCCGGCAAAGGCAAATACAGAAAATATGGTTGAGAACTTACCGATTTGTGCGATATATAATTACAAGCTTTATCTATTATGTTTGGCAAGACCTCTTCATGTACAAAATCTGGTGATTTAGGTCCCTTACGCCACCAGTTGTATTTACCCTTGTTCTGTGTTACTGTATCTGGAACCGCTGTAGGTCTGTCGTTCTCTACATATACATAAGGCGGCATATCCAAAGAACCACAAAAACCATAAAAATAGTCAAAGCCAAGACTTGTTGGTCCATTTTTTATTGGCTTGCGATAATCAATCTTGTTTTTACCAGACTCTATATTATTCCAGTTCCATCCTAGATGCCACTTACCAATAGCAGCAGTAGTATAACCCTGTTTTTTCAGCATAGAGGCAATGGTTTCTCTGCCACATGGTATAAGTGCTTTAGAATAGCCGTCCAAAACGCCACTCTTCAATGTTGAGCGCCAGTTGTAACGCCCTGTAAGAATTCCATATCTTGTTGGTGTACTAACAGATGAAGAAGAATGGGCATCAGTAAATACAACCCCGTCAGCAGCCATTCCGTCAAGATTACTTGTAGTGGTTTTTGATGTCGGATTAAGACAAGACATATCGCCATAACCCATATCATCTGCAAGAATAAAAATTATATTGGGTTTGTCAGATGATGCATAAACGACATTAAATCCTCCGACAAGAAATACTGAAGTTAATAAATTATTTTTCATTTTTTATTAGTTTAATTATTTAATCTTTAATCACAACATATGGCTTAAAAAATATCTCCATTTCTTTAGATATTATGATATATAACAGAATCATCTGCAATGTATTTGTTTATAAATTAAAATTTATTCCATCCCAGTGACTCCAAAAACTGAATACTACGGTTAATGGTCTTTTTGAAGTTGCTTTCTGGCTTTTCGTGGTCTCTCTGTTTGTAGTTGAAGAAACTATGCTTCTGGTTTTCGTAGTATTCAACATCGCAGCGGGCACCGACTTTTTCCATGTTTCCTCTATATTTTTCAACTGTACTTACGGGAACGAATTCATCTTTAGTTCCAACCATTACAAGTGTTGGAGGAGCTCCTGCTTTAATATTGTGGGCAGGGGATATAGCAGGATAAAAGTTTTTGCACATGTTATATCCATATCCTTCCGGACTTGGAGCGTTATTGAATACAGGATTGAAGAGTACAAGTGCGTCAGGAATACAAGAGACAGACTTGTCGTCAAAATCGTTCTCAAAACCTTCCGTCAGGGCAGTAGCTGCAGCAATATGTCCTCCTGCCGAACCTCCTCCGGCTGCTATATACCTTGAATCAATCTTCAGCTTTTCTGCATTCTTTCTGATATATCTTATTACAGATTTACCATCAGCAACGCAATCTGCTACGGTAGTACCGAAGGTTTTGGTGGTACGATACTCTGGTAATACAGCGATATATCCTTTCATTGCGTATTCTTCAGCCTGGCAAGCAAACTGCATTAAGCTTCCTCCAGTCCAGCCTCCTCCGTGAAATAATATTATACACGGCCTTTTTTCTCCATCCTTCATATTATCTGGATATACGAAAAACAATCGTCGGTCCGGCGAGTTCCTGTACATTTCCCAGGGTGCAGTATTAGCGTTGAAAACTATACTCTGACCCGGATGCTCATCAGGTTCCGGATATGTCGGCAATTCCGACTCTTTCGGACTATAGTCTGCTGTGAATTCATAATAATGTCCGTTTTTCAGATCGAAAGGATAGCTTTTATGTTTTATCCAGATTCCTGTCTCGCTTAATGAGTTGACATAACTTACTTTTCCGCTTGCATCTGTCTGCTTTTTAGTAACATAAATATTGAAGTTTGTGTTTTCTTTGAATTCTATTCCTCTAACCATGCAATAAAAATCACCGGTAGCTCCTGAACTTAAAGAAGCACCCGGTATGTCAATTGTTATTCTTGCTTTTGAGTCCTTACCTTGCGCTTTTCCAGACAACATGTCAAGAATGAAGGTGCCACCCAGATAGTTACCGGTGCTATTTCCTACCTCTATTCTGTCTATAATAAGGTCAGTGCCGCTGTTATTGACTAATTTAAATTTACAGAATGAGACGGCATAGTTCATTGAAATCTTAGGCAATTCAGTTCCTTCTACCGAGGTCATACCATACATTACAGGGTTGTGCAGGGCGGACATGTCTCCGAAACATGATACCGGAACCGTTTTGTTTTCTGTCTCACCGCTCAGAGTGATGGGGGTATCTGTATAAAGTTTGTCGCCTGTCTGCACAAGTGATTTCACATTTTCATTGTAAGGATATAGAATAAAATAATCATATTTGATGTTATCTTCAGGAACAAATTCATCACAGTAGAATGAGTTTTCTTTCTTTTTGGTAAACTTGTAGTTGGAATACTCTCCATTTTTACGTACAAGTACAGTGACAGCTTCGTTCTCTTCCCATTCTGTTTTCATTATTCCCGGCTTTATGTCATTGTCGGCTTGAGGCAAAAGGATTTCCAAGTGAAACTCGGTATCCTCTGGATTTTCAGTTTCATCAGGGTATTCAGGTTCCGTACTCGGGGCAGTGTTTTCCGTTTCATTGTTATCATGTTCAATCTCTCCCTCTTTACAGCCTGGCATAAGGAAGATTAGTAAGGGCAAAATAAATTTTAAGATTTTCATTGTGAGTTAATTTTTAGTTTTTATTAGTTATTAGTGTCCAATAAAAATGGACGAGTTAAAAAATAATCAGGTTGTTCAGTTGATAATGGTTTGTGTTCTCATCTATATTCAAATAGGTTGTGGCTTGAGTACACTCGTTTTAGGCTGTACATTCAGCAGAATAGTAACAAACCTACAGGTGAAATTTTATATTTGTTTTCAACAATTATGTTATGTAGGCAAAAATAGAGTTTTCAATAGAGTAGCATTGGATAATTATCATTCAAAAACATTCATAAATCCGTCATATTGTTATTCATGCAACATGTACCATGAAGTGCCAACATAATATTTCATTATACAATCAGTCCAACTCCAAACTTCCATACTACTATGATTTTTGCAAATTATTTACGATAAAATAGGTTTATATTT
>ERZ791641.123-NODE-123-length-92249-cov-25.248443_pt1 | contig 92249 bp, 85 predicted proteins | sample MGYA00510055_ERZ791641 | MGnify/ENA primary metagenome ERZ791641 (study PRJEB30046, sample SAMN00715226) | human gut metagenome | study: EMG produced TPA metagenomics assembly of the A metagenome-wide association study of gut microbiota in type 2... | reverse complement strand
GAAGGGGATATTGGCTCTATGGACTATGATCAGGCGGTAAAGAATGGTGATATTTACTTTGGCTGGTCAACGTGGATGGAACAAGATGGATATGCTCCGGGTGAATCTATTGCATTTGACTTTGAGAATGGAAGTGGAACCTATACTTATCAGGGAAAGATTGCAGGATCTTTTGTAAGTGCGGACACTTATCTTGTCATTCCGGAAGGTGTATATCGTTCCATGAATCCGAGAGGAACAGCCTATGGCTATCTGTGGGTGGACTGTGATAAAAAAGATGTGGCATCTGTAGAACAGAGTCTGAATACTTTGATTTCTAATACTTCGCATATAAAAATGGATACTTATCATGCGCAGTTACAATCTGCCGAATTTGCAAGCAGCATGATGAAGCTTGGCTGTTATCTGTTTATGGCTATTGTAGGACTCATCGGGTTTATGAATATGGCGAATACCATGATCATGAATATTACGACAAAAAAGCAGGAATATGGTGTATTACAGGCTGTGGGTATGACAAATAAACAATTAAATTTATGTCTGCAGTTACAAGGAATGATGTTTACGGTTGGCACCATATGCGTAGCACTTATCGTTGGTCTGCCACTTGGCTATGCGCTCTTTGCCTATGCAAAGCATAATGGAATATTTGGAATAAATGTCTATCATGTTCCAATTACACCAATTCTTGCTATGATTTTGCTGGTCGGTCTGTTGCAGATTGTGCTTTCCCTCGTTTTAAGCAGTAATCTGAAAAAGGAAACGCTGGTAGAAAGAATAAGGTATCAGGGATAGCAAGTAATATGTAATGAACTTAAACACTGTTCAATTGAGCAATCATAGAAGTTAAAATAGAAGATGATACAGTATGGCTGACACAACAGCAGATGTCAGAGTTATTCCAAACTTCTCGAACAAATATAGTAGAACATATTAAGCATATTTATGAGGAGGGTGAATTAGACGGAATTTCAACCTGTCGGAATTTCCGACAGGTTCGAAAAGAAGGAAATCGTGAGGTGACAAGGCAGATTACAAAGCCGCTTATTCTTATTGATTTTAAGAGTAGGCGGCTTTTTTGCGTTCTCTTGTACTGTTTACATAGCCACCTTGACAAAGTGGATAAATCTATGCAAAAGGGATAAGGCTTTAGCACATTTTGAAGGAGGGTATCGCAGTGGCTAGGATGGGCAAAAAAGAAAAAATGAGGAATCTTTTAATCATTTTAAGTGCATAACCCGTTATTATATATACAGATATTCAATGGAAAGGAGTCTGATGCGTGTTGAGTGATGACAAATTAGTGGAACAGATTCTACTTGGAAATGAAAATGCAGCAGAAGAATTGATAAAACGCTATTATACATCTATTTTACGTTACTGTAGGTGGCATTGCTCCAATCTGGAAAAAGCAGAAGACCTGACTCAGGAAACATTTTTGAAGTTGTTTAAGAATTTATCCGGATATAAAGGAAAAAAGAAATTTAAGGCTTATCTATACACGATTGCAAATCATTTATGTATTGATGAAAGTAGGAAGGTTGAGTTTTATCCATTAGAAGATGAAGAAAATATAGTGCATGAGTATAACGACATAGTTCGGCTAGAGGATAGGGCAGAGATAAGCTATTTTTTGAATTTTTTATCATCAGAACAAAGGGAAGCAGTCATTCTACGCTTTGGAGAACAACTTAGTTTTGGAGAGATTGCAAAAGTGATGGGATGCAATATGCGAACAGCACAAAGCAGGGTTCGTAATGCTTTAAAAATTATGAGAAAGGAGCAGGAAAATGAAAGATAAAAATTTGAAGGGCTATTTAAAGCAATCTTTAGGAGAGGAAGTACAACCTAAAAGATTAGAGGAAACGATTAAGCTTTGCACTGAAATTGTACGAGAACAGGAAGTGACTAGGGCAGAACCGAGGACAGGTTTCTTTCACTATCTTTCAGATGTATTTCGCTTTGAAGGTATTCCAATATTTGGTTTGCAGGCAGTAACGTTATTTATAGTTTGTTTAACAATTGCAAGCATTGCAGACGTGCCAAAGAATATACCAATTTTTATGCCGCTGTTTGTATTGGCTATCATGCCAGCAATTTTTAAAAGCCAATATTATGGAATGAGCGAGATTGAAGCGGTAACAAAAGCTTCTGGTGCCCAAATCACGTTAGCAAAGCTGGTTTTGGCTGGGGCTGCTAATTTGGTGTGTATAACAATTCTTTTGTGTATGGAAGTTTATTTGCAAAATTCTTATAAAGAGATTGGACAGATGGTTCTATACTGCCTGGTTCCGTACTTAGTGTGTATGGTTGCGTTGCTACGTTTGATCCGTTTGCAAAAGAAACAGAGTTTACAGATATGTGCGATTGTAATGCTGGGTTCCTGCATTTGTTGGGGGATGTCAGCAAGAATATTGCCATGGTTATATGAAACATCAGCAGTGGGGGTGTGGATTGTTACATTTTTGATTTTTGCTATGTTCTTTATAAATGAAATTCATTATATTGCAGAGATGAGAAAGGAAGGAAAAATGTATGGAATTGTCGCTTGATCGTTTAACAAAACAGTATGGCAGGAAAATAGCGGTAGATTGTGTTAGTGCAACCTTAAAGCCGGGAGTATATGGTCTTTTGGGGGCTAACGGTGCAGGTAAAACAACATTGATGCGTATGCTATGTGCTGTTTTGGAGTCAACCTCAGGGGAGGTATTGCTGGATGGAAAAGAAGTAACTTCGATGGGGGCAGATTACCGGAATGTGTTGGGTTATTTACCACAGGATTTTGGATATTATCCAAATTATACTGCGATGGAGTTCTTAATGTATATTGCAGCACTGAAAGGAATACCGAAGAATGTTGCAAAAAAACGTGTGACTGAATTGTTGGAAGTAGTTGATTTAAGCCATGTGGCAAACAAAAAAGTAAAAACTTTTTCCGGTGGTATGAAACAAAGAGTAGGAATTGCACAGGCGTTACTTAATAATCCGAAAATTTTGATTTTGGATGAGCCGACTGCGGGACTTGATCCGAAAGAGCGTGTCCGTTTTCGTAATCTGCTCTCAGAGTATGCAGGCGATAAAATTGTAATTCTTTCCACACATATTGTATCGGATATAGAAGCAATAGCAGATGAAGTGCTATTGATGAAAAAAGGAAAATTTGTATTGCAGGGTACGGTTCCTGAGTTGATTCACAAGGCAAATGGTAAGGTTTGGGAGCTTTCTGTTTCTCCACAAGAAGCTAGACAATGGCAGACAAAAGCAACGGTTGCTAATTTACGGCATGAAGGGAAAGAAATTATATTGCGTATTATTTCAGACAATATGCCTAGTGAGCGAGCGGTTCCTTGTGAAGCTACATTGGAAGATCTTTATTTGTTTTATTTTCCCACAGAGGAAGGAGTGAAATAGAATGGAACTATTTTGGTTAGAGCATAAAAAGTTATGGCGAAAGAAAATTGTTAAAATATGTGTGTTGTTGTGTTTTGTTTATTATGTAATTTTTGGAAGCATACTTTTGTTTCAATGGTTCGGTTTTGGCAGTTCAGATGACTATACAAGTGCTTTTGGCAATAATTTTGATGGATATACAGTAATAAGGGATAGTCAGGGATATGCACTTTCATTTGGTGGAGAATTGACTGATGAAACCTTGCAGCAAATAGTAAGTGATTATCAGCAAATGGAAGCTGACGGTATGGAGGAAGAACTGGAAAAGACAGACTGGCAGATAGTTAATAGTTGGCTCGGAACATTGTATCCGGAGCTTCGAGATACCAGTAATTATAAAACGATGATAAGCTATGTTGATCCGGATAAGTTAACAGGTTTCTATGAAAGAAGACAGCAGGTGCTTGATGAGTTTTTGGAGGTCAGTGGTCAGGTAGGAGCTGAAAAAGAGTTTTTACATCAGATAGAGAGAAAGGTAGAAAAACCATTTCATTATGAGTGGGTAGAAGGATGGTCAACGCTTCTTGGTAGTACGGTTGCGGATCTGGGAGTTGTGATGGCTTTGTTTCTCGGTATTGTTTTATCCTCTTTATTTGCTGGCGAATGGCATGATAATACAAGCGCATTAGTATTGACGACTCGAAATGGTTGGGGGAAAATCGCTCTTGCCAAAATTCTTACTGGTTTAGCGTTTACAGTGGAGTTATTTGCATTACTTGCTGTTTCAAGTGTTATATCACAGTTGATTTTTATGGGAACTGCTGGATGGGATATGCCGATTCAGAATATCAAGCTGATTGCTGTTGCACCTATGAATATGCTGCAGGCAGAAATTTATGAATATGCTTTTGTACTGCTTGGAGCAATAGGTTTTGCCGGAATTGTTATGTTTATATCAGCGGCTGTAAAAAATAATGTACTTACCTTACTGCTTAGTCTTGCTGTTGTATATGGACCAATGATGATTGCAGAATATCTTCCTTATGGAATGCAAAAAGCATTGGATTTAATACCATTGGTAGGAAGTTCAACAGATATTTTCAGAACTAATACTTTTCGTATTTTTGGGAAGCTTATCTGGTCACCATATCTACTTATTACAATTCCTGTCTTGATTGGTATTCTATGTATGCCATTCGCTATAAAGAGCTGGTCAAGAAGGATGAAGGCATAAATAACAATATGGCAAAGAAAAGAGATAAAAAAATAAGTTGCGAGGGAAATGTTTGATGCAGCAAGGAAAGATGGAATATATCCGGTTGTTCGGGAAGGCTATCGAACTTATGAAGAACAGCAAAAAATATTAGATGATAAGATAAAGGCTTATATAAATGAAGGATATTCACAGTCAAGAGCAGAAAGAACTGCTAAGGAATGGGTAGCTTTGCTCGGAACAAGTGAACACCAATTAGGCATTGCAGTTGATATTAATGCTGATAAATCAAAGAGCTCAAATGATTAGGTATATACGTGGCTTGCCGCAAATGCACATAATTATGGTTTCATATTACAGTACCCACGAGGGAAACAGGAGATTACAGGGACAAGCTATGAGCCATGGCATTATCGATATGTAGGAGTAGATGCGGCACGAGAAATTTATGAAAGAGGAATATGTCTTGAAGAATATTTTGAGCAATAGATTGGGGAGTGAGGATTATAGCTAAGTTACTGTTGCTTTCACTTGAGGAAGATGAAGAAGTAGTATTAAATGCAGTTATGTCTGCATTGGGAAGTTTTGAAAATAAAACACAGTTAAAAGAAGAAATAGCGTGTGAAAAATTAGCCTTTGCAGGAATGGAAATAGATGCATCAAAACGGTTAGTATATCGTGGTGAGAAAGAAGTAAATATTACGTTTACAGAATTTGAAATATTGCATTTATTAGCAAGGAATCCAGGCAGAGTGTTCAGCAAGGAGCAGATTTATGATATTGTCTGGAAGGAATCCTATTCCGGCGATTACAACATCATCATGAGCCATATCCGGAATATTCGGGAGAAGATAGAGAATAATCCAAGTAAGCCAACTGGAACACCGATTTCTAACAGCATGACGGAGCTTTATACGAATATGCGTTATCTTCAGTATGGAACGCTCCAAAAGCTGGGACTGGGACATTTTGACGCATGGGCGGCTTCTTTCGGGGAAACACAGACAGCCATAGAGCTTGCACCGGAAGGAACCGGATACCGGGCAAAGACAAGATTTGCGAAGTTTTTCAATCTGCCGGAGCTGATTGCACTTTTCAAGGAGAGTGCGGACATTCAGACACCGGATATGTTAAAACTTCCTGTGCCGGAAGCAGAATATGAAAATGTGGTTCTAAAGCCGAGTGAGTTCCAGAAAGACATGGTAGCGTCACTTGCGGAACGTGCCGAATCAGTCCGGGACAGGCAGGTACAGCCTTACGAGGACAACATGTTAAAGATTACCAATGACGGAAGAAAGCTGGCACTTGATCAGAGATTACTCAACGATATGCTGCCGGATGAGGAAAATTCCAAAGCGGCAACCTGTGTGGAGAAAGCCTATAAGATATGGGAAAATACCAAAGAGCAGAAGTCAGCACAGTTGATTTTCTGTGATTTATCGACACCGAAGGGCGATGGCACTTTCAATGTGTATGAGGATATAAAAAATAAGCTCATGGAAAAAGGAGTACCGGAGAATGAGATAGCATTTATCCATGATGCCAATACAGAACTTAGAAAAGCGGAGTTGTTTGCAAAAGTAAGAAGCGGACAGGTTCGTTTTTTATTAGGTTCCACCGCCAAAATGGGAGCCGGTACGAATGTGCAGGACAGACTGATTGCATTGCATCATCTGGATGTGCCTTGGCGTCCTTCTGATATTGAACAGCAGGAGGGAAGAATCTTACGACAGGGCAACCAGAATGATAAGGTCAAGATATTTCGTTATGTTACGGAAGGTACGTTTGACAGTTACTAGTGGCAGCTCATAGAGAATAAGCAGAAATTCATCGGACAGATTATGACCAGCAAATCTCCGGTACGAAGCTGTGAGGATGTGGACGAAGCGGCACTTTCCTATGCGGAGGTCAAGGCACTTGCCACAGGTAATCCTTACATAAAAGAAAAGATGTATCTCGATATTCAGGTATCGAAATTGAAACTGATGAAGGCAAATCATACCAGTCAGAAGTACCGCATGGAGGACAATATTACACAGCATTATCCGCATCAGATCGCTATTTTCAAGGAACGTATCGAAGGTTTTACCGCTGATATGGAAAAATATGCAAAAAATAAGCCGGAGGATAAGGAACAATTTTTCATGCAGGTGGGAGGAAAGCCTTATACAGATAAAAAGGAAGCAGGAACTGCGATCATAGCCATGTGTAAGGAAATCAAAGGCATCAATGCCAGTGCGGATGTAGGGGAATATCTTGGATTTAAGCTGAATGTAACCTTTGATTCTTTCAACAATAAGTTCGTGATGAATGTCAAAGGTGCCATGAGCCATCCGATGGAGGTCGGCACTGATCCGCTTGGCAATATCACCCGTATCAACAATGCGTTGGAAGCAATGCCGGCACAGCTTGAAGAGGCACAGATGAAACTTTCCAATGTGGAACATCAGCTTGAAACAGCGAAAGCAGAAGTAGACAAGCCGTTTCAGCAGGAAGCGGAGCTTTCCGAGAAACTGGAACGTCTTGCAGAACTTAATGCCTTGCTTAACATGGATGAAAAGGGCGATGATGCGATTGGCATGGATGACGAAGCCACGGAACCAGAAAAACCACATGAAGATGTGAAATCGGTGGATGAAAAAGGGGATGAGGTTGCGGATATTCCGATCAAGCAGAGCAATTTTGCCAAAACAGCACCAGAGGAAGAACGCAGACTTGCAGACCGACCTGCAGAACGGACTTCATTGCAAGAAAAACTCGCAGCAATGAAGGCAAGGGTGTCCGGGACACCTGCAGGAAGGGATGCAGCAGATAAGGCAAAGAAAAAAGAAGAAATTTTATAGGAAATTTTATTCCCAACTTTATTCCCAACCTGTCAGCACTATTGTGGTTGGGAATAAAAGCAGGATTATTAAAATGTTATAGCAGTTGACGTAAGGGCAGTCAGTAGTGGCTGCCTTTTATCGTACAAAATGGAGGTCATTTATGGCAGAAAATTGTTATTGGTAGGAGCATGTGGCAATGAGGATTGGCAGATGTTACCGTTTTGCTTGGATGCGCAATTAGGAATTGTATCAGATTGTGAAAATGCAAAGGAGTATCGAAAACTTATAGGGTTACAGATATAGTAAGAGGCAAGCCCAAATTTCAGGTTTCGTTCCATTCTGTAAAGAAAAATGAATAAATGTCGATAAATATTATGAGCTAAGGATGGCGTCTGTTTTCAAGGGATTGAATGTGAAAATAGACGCTGTTTCTGTTTGGATTGGAGGTTATATTATGAGAATACAAGCGGCAAATACATTTTATACAGGTACTTACTCTGTTTTGAATACGAAGTCATCATTTCCATATGCTGTGAAAGTTGAAGGTTACGGAAATACAAGAAACCAAAGGAGTTTATTTCAGTTTGCACATGTGACAATAACAGAACATATGGTAAATGCAAAATATGGTACAAAGATTACAAACGGTTCGAGAGTGCAGATGCAGACCGCAGGTAGTAAGAAAAAAGAAGATTGGACTGAGGTTTCCAAAGAACAGTTGGCAGAAGTAAAACTACCGGCATCATTTGATAAATTGAAAGAACAAAATTCTTATTTTTATCATGGAGAAAACATATCGGATTATGAACTAGTGCAAACTGCAGTAGCATTGGGGAAAATGGAATTACCAACAGATGAGAAAAAGTGTATCCCAGACAGAGTTGCAATGGATGCATTTGAAGTGCTTGTCAGAGACCAGGCGGCTCCAAAAAACTCATGGTCAAATACATTGTATTCGGAAGATGGAAAATATACCTTTACAAAGACTGAAAGCGGAAGATGGCAGATGCATTTGATTGATGATGCTGCCATAGGTGCATCTTTGGAAGATATAGCAAATTGGATGATGAGCGGCACGCCCAATAGAAATATTGAGACACGCTACCTAAATTATCTTCATACTGTTGATCCGGATTTATATAATGTGGCGATGCGAATAGGTTCCGAGGTTCGTTCTTATGGTTTTATGGAGAATTTACATCAGCAGGGAGTATTAAGTGATAGTCAAAATCAGTATGATATGAGTCTGTTGGGTATGTTATTCGGTAAAGATGCGGATAGTATGCGTATGATATTGAATGGGTGTAAGGAGTCTGGTAATTTTTTGGAATTATTGGATTTGTATAGCCCGGATGGAGCAAAATCGTTGGATAAGCTTCGGGAACAGCAATATAAGCACGGTGGAATTGTTTAACATAGCGAGTTTTATGACAGGATATGAAAAAGCAATTAATTCTCGAAGTAGAAGAGTGTGAAACACTAATGTAGCAACGGAGGTAAAGACAAACAGCAAGGACAAAGTGCAGGAATACTATGAGAAACTGTGTAAAAAGTTCCCGGAGATTACTTTTAATACGGGTAGCAGTCTTATGAGTGGAAATGAAAATAAAGTGGTAATAAATCTTTCTAGCGAATGTCTAAAGAAAATGGCAAATGATCCGGAATTTGCCAAGAAAGTAGAGTTTAATTTAACTGGTGCAGTACCGGGACAGAATAGAATGTTTGCACAAGCCAAAGCTGATAATGCAGTGATACATGGTGTTACAACTGTAATAGATGCCGATGGGAATGCTTCTGTTACTTGCGGAGGTATGACAAGAACCAGTGGTTCAAAACAAAATTCAACTACATTGAATGCGGAAAAGAAACAAAAAGAAAGATTAGAGAAAAAGCGTGAGGAAAGAAAAATCTCAGAAGAAAAGGCAGCTAAGAGACGGGCAGAGAAAAAGGCGCAGTTGGAGAAGCTGACAGAAGATGAAACGTTTACAATATCAGCTACTGGCACTGATGTAAAAAGTGTTACGCAGAACCTCTTAGCTGCGGTTTCTGGTACATCTGCGCCGACAGGGGCAAGTTTTGATATAAAGGCATAAGGAGAAATTGTTCATATTCCGCAAGGCGCATAAACCTTTGCTTTTGCGGACTGCCCGGACTTATTGCAAGGGGGCAGGGGCGGCAATATAAAAAATTGATGACAATGGAGGATTAGGAAATGGCTATTAATGGAGTCGGACATAATTATGATTATTTGGGAACGACTACAAATTATATACGGGGAAAAGCAACTGTTAGGGAAGCAATCTCAAAGATGGTGAAGCAGTCGGCAAATCTTTCTATTTCTGATGCAGGAAGAAATATGCTGCGGGAAATGGCAAGCAAATTTGAACCCGATTCGGATTATACCAATGTCAGGGAACTGACAATATAAAATACAAATGAGGTTGCTTGGGAACACTATACCGCAATGCGGGATATTAGCAGCCTAACATTAAAAGACGGGAATTATAATGTTGAAGATGTGATGAAATCTATAATGGATACATATGAAACCCGTTATAATGAAATCGTAAAAGAACATGAAAATGGAGATCGTGAAGTTTCCTACGAACTTACGGGGAAAAGGTCATTGACACTTGACGAAGATTTAGCCGGATTGGACGAAGCCTTTAAAATGCGTCTGGCAAATTTAGAAGGATATATTACCTGTCAACAAACCAATAAAGCATTTGAAAACGCGGACAGTTCATGGTATTTCCGTAGAAATAGCCCTCAAAATGAAGTAAAAACACAAGATAAGGCTCAAATGTTTGATACAAAATATCAGAAAACCGCAGTATCAATAATGGAGCAGGCTAAAGAGAAGTTTTTGGTAGCCTTTAAAAGTATAAATTACAAACAAGGAACAGCAACAAGCATACTATCGGATATTATGAAAAAGTGCTGATAAAGGAGGATTAAAAATGGCTATTAGTGGAGTAGGACAGAGTTATTATCAGAACAATGTTGCAACAACGAAAAGTACAAAGAGCGTAAACAGCACGGGAGAAACGGGCAATACAAAGGAATTATCAGAAGCGGAAGAAATGGCGATTTTCAAAAAGGAATTTTATGCTGAAATTGATAAGATACCCAGAAATAGAACTATAACCAATGTGGCTATCAACATATCAGAGGAAGCATTTAAGAATATGAAAGATGATCCGGAGTACAGGGAAAAGATATTATCAGCACTTAAACGTGACTTAACTTCGTCCTTTGCACCGTTGGAAGCTTCTATGGTGCTCACTGTAGGAGCTACTGCTAAAGATTATAGGGGCGATTCATGGTCTGGTGTTAATAATCAATCGGAATTTTATGCTCGTTCACAAAACAGTTTTTATAAAAAGACAAGCAACAAGAAAGATAGACAAAAAGAGCTTTTGGAAGAATATCTGGAAAAACGGGCGCAGGTTAAAAAACAGCAGCAGGAAATGTTGAATGAAAAGATTGCAAAGCAGGAACAGGAAAGAGGCCGATTATTACGGTCGTGGAACAATGAAAGGCTGTTGTCAAAAGCGTCTAATGCTTATGAAGCAATGCCATAGAAGCCTGCGAGAAACTGGAGCAGGAACAGCGATATATCAATCTGACTTTAAAGAAAAAGAATCATTTCCTACTGATTGAAGTGGAAAACAGCTTTGATGGGAAAGTGATATGGGAAGATGGAGGTATCGTCCCGATGACAACGAAACAGAGCGATCTGCCGGATATTTTGATGGAGCATGGAATAGGGTTAAAAAATGTAAAGAATGTGGCAGACCATTATCTTGGAGATATGGATATCAAAATAAAAAACGATGTGTTTAAAGTCACAGTAATGCTGCAGCAGAAGGAAATAAAAAAATATGAAAAAGGAAGGAGAATGTAGTAATGGATGTAGGTTCAGTTTATGGCAGTTATTATGAAACAGCAAAGAGTTACATGGGTTTGAGGAAGGAGGAAAAACAAGCGGGATTTGCGGAAAAGGTCACAGACAAAAGTCAGGTTTCCTCGGAAGATATGACCTTGGAGGAATACAAGGAGTATTTTAATGAAAAGATGAGTGGCTTGTATACCCACCCTTCGCAGAGAGGCATGAATTGGGTGATTGACATAACGGATGCGGCTTATAAGAGGATGCAGTCAGACCCGGAATATGAGAAGAAGATTCTGGATGCGTTGGCGAAGAACAAGGCTGTTGATTTCGGGGGAAATATCCCGGTGGTTGCGTATACTCATATAGATGACACATATGAGAAATGTTACGGCTATACGCAGGGAATGAAGGAAAATGTCGGTTATTCCGGGCATTCCTCCACAAAGGGGACTGATGCCGGACGGCAGAAAAAGGCAAGGCAGAAGGAACTGCTGGAAGAATATCTGGAAAAGCGGGCGCGGATGAAGGAATTTCAGCAGGAGGCGTTGGAAGAAAAGATTGCAAAGCAGGAATTGGAGAGGAGCAGGCTGACAAAGGCATGGAGCAGTAAGAGGCAGATGGCGATGGCTTCCAATGCTTATGACGCAAATGTTATGACGGAAACCGCGACAGGCAGTGAGGTATAGTGTAATGAATGGTGTATCATTATCAAACCAAGTAATCCATTGGAATCCGAAGAAATTTGCCGTGAAGCAGAATTTCAATAAAGTTATCAAGGAAAATGAAAAAGTTTTCAATGATTATTACTGAAAGAGTAATAAAGCTGAAGGCGTGGACTGCTTTGGGAGGACGATTGACCTGACTTCGCTTATCAACAAGCCGGACGGATATCTGCAGGGGAGCAACGGAGGGGAGAAACAGCAATCTTGCTGAAAAGAAGTTTACCCTGGCAAGGGGTGGTACGCTTACCTGCTCGAGCAGGCAGTTACATAAAAACAACTTTGCAGTGGACTGTCTAAAATGGCAGGATTAGTAAATGGTCAATCATACGAGGAGAAAAATGTATGTCAATTAGTATTTCCAATTATCCTGTACATTTGCAGGATGGCTTTAAACCTAATAGAGAATGTTTGAAATCTCAGGGAAGTCAAAGTGAATACCAGAAAGTATTTCATAGGGATTCCTTAGAAGTTTCCCAATTATCGAAAAACAGGGAAATCTTAATGGATAAAATTAAGCATACAGTGGTGCAGTCGGCGGCATCACTCAGCGATATGAGAGCTGGAATATTAAAGGAAATCAGGGAAGAAAAAGGGCAGTATGGCTATTCGGATGTTGTGAATGCTTGTGGGCTGAGTTATGCAAGGCTGTATTCTGAAATTGAACAGCGCTATGAAAATGAACAGTATTATAAGGTAGATGGGACGCCGCTGACAAAAGAAGATGAGATAGAGTGGCTGGATATGCAATTTGAGCAGGAAGTGGCATGGCAGAAATCCTGTGCCAGAATAACAGCCCAGGGGCAGGTCATTCAGGGGAATATTCCTGAAATGCCAACAGAGGAGATGGAAGAATTGGAGGACAGCTTTTATCAGGCTAAGGATGCCTATATGAAGCTGTACCGAGAAAACAGACGGGCAGAGAGACCGCTTGTTTTGCAAAGTTATATGTTTGGCAATAGCCAGATGTATCAAATATTGAATAGACTAGGAAATTTACAGGAGAGGGTGGTATAATGCAAGTTAATTCGTCCAATGGTTCATTACAACAAAGGTTCTTTTCTGGAACAGGCAGTATAGGCGGCATCCATCTGCCGGACTTCAATGACAAATATATTTTCTCTAAAAAGAAAAGCGGTGTCAGTGATAAAGAATACCGGAAGCAGATCAGGGAACAAGCTTATGAGGATTTTGAAAAAGGGCAGTTCCAAAACAAATCCGAAGGATTTAATAGGCTGATGAAAAGCTACACATCGGAAGTGTCCCCGGACAGAAAAGGGATTATTACTTCCGGGCTGAAAGCTATTTCAAGGAACAGACAGAATGTGCTGAAGCCAATAGATTTTGTGGCAACACTGCTTGAAGGGAAAGTGAAATATCAGAAACTGCCGTCAGGCAACAGCGATTACATAGAGTTTTACGATAAGAATGGGGAGATGGTCGCGACTTATTCCAATAATGGGTGGACGATGTATACCACCAATGCGGAGGCATCCAGACAGACGGAAATGTGCATGATCTACAATGAAGCATGGGGGAATGCAAAGAGAGGGATTCCGCTGGCAAGTGAAGAGACGGTAAATGTGGATAATATGCAGAGTAGCTTTGATGCCAAGGCATAGCAGAAAATTATCCCTAATAAGCCACAGAGGACGGGCAGGGCAGTTCCTGCAACAATGAAATAGAGCTGTCTGCCGGATGTGCTGATGTAACATGGCATTGGTTTGAAGAATGCGGAAGCGGTGTTAGAAAAATACGATGGCAGAATTGCATTTGACTGTGATGAGAAAGAGTTTAGGGTAGTGGTAATTTTATAGTCAGTTAGTGCAACAAATAGTCGATAAGTGCAAGGTGGATTTGCAAGAGAAGAAATCTGGTCGATATGAGAAATAAGAACACATTTCGCTTGGAGGAGTGGTATATGAAAAAGAGAAAGATAGTATTGTCAATTATGATAACAGTCTGCACTATGTTTTGTCTGTGTGGATGTTCGCAAAAGGAACCATCTGTCGTGTAGAGTAAGATTTGTAGAAGATAGCTCTGGTGAAGATGGTTATAGAAGATTAACAATGGAAGATGAGTTAGCTATTCTGCAAGAAGAATTTGATGAGTTTGTTGAAAGTAGATTTGGAAAAAAATATCAAGAATGGAACATCAAGCAAATCAATGCGATAAATGATATTCAAAAAACGAAACAACGTTTAGGTATTGGTGATGGTAAAGTGTATGAGCCAGAGAAAGTACCAGAGCGGTTTGCCGAAAATCTCATCAAGGCGGGAAGGACATATATAGTTGGTATATTGAAATAAGATTGGTGTGGGCATAGATTTAACGCAAACAATGACGGTAAAGTAAATGTTGTGGATGTTAACCTGAAACTTATGGAAGAAATAAGATATAGGAGAAACAGAGTGAAACGGATTTCATATTAAATTTTTCAAGGAGGATGAGGTTATGTCGAAAATAACAGATTACAGTTTTTTATTTCACAGTATGTTTGGAACAAAAAGCACAAAAGGTGCAAGTGCTATAGGCAGCTTTCAGTTGTCGCAGTTAAACAGCAGTTCTGTACAGGCACAGTTAAGGGCGGCGGGCATTGATACGAACAGCAAGCAATATAAGGCGGCAATAAAACAGATGATGTCAAATGCAAATGGGGCAATGTATGGAAACATTCAAGGTATTAAAAATCTGATGAAAAGTTACGACAAGGACGGAGATTATATTGACCCGACGACAGGACTGGCGGGACTTCTGGTGACAGAAGAAAATGAAGGTAGCCGGAAACGTATCATTACCATTCCTGAGAGTAGCAAGGATGAGATGTTTGAACAAACAAAGAAAGAATTTCTGCGTGAAAACGGCGTACTGAATGGAGACACGACAAAACGCTCAGACGTGTATACGAATATGTATCACAAGGTACAGAAAAATGACCGATTGGCGGCAGGATATACTATGCAGCAGTATGAGCGTGCATATCGGCAGGCGTTCTTGGATGCCGCAAGAAAAGCTGATCCAAAGTGGGAGATTGGAAAGCCAGTTCCGTTTGGGGTATTGGATGGCATTACAAGAGAGTCTGTTGAAAGTACACTTGCAAATAGCGGAAGCGGTTTTGTGAAGAAATCAATAGATGTCAGTATTTAAAAACTGTAGCATTAAATAATGCTTGCGGAGCTGAGGGATAGGTGGCTTACATGGGTAAATATAAAGTATTAGATATTTTTTCTTTTTTACCTGCTAATGTGATAAGTTTAGAACAATTAGAAAAAATGTTTTTAGATAGCTTATCAGAAATATCTAATAATACAAAATTGGGTAATGAAGAAATTGTTGTTACTTGTAGTTCTCAATCTTGGTTTACTGAAAACATAAAAGAATGTGCCACAGAATTAAAGAGTGAGGGAAAGCAAGTAGCATATATCGTATGCAACGAAAAAGTAATTTCCGTTATAGGATATAGGGAAAATGAATAAGAAAAAACAAATAGCAGATAACATACTGCTTGGCTGGATATGGGAATCATTCTTTTGAATTTTCCAGAACTTAGGCAGTATATAAAAGTAATAAGGCAGGTGATGTGTATGGGAAAATGTTAGTTCTGACATTTGAAGATAATGAGGATGATATGATGAAGCGCATTTTATCGTTGATAAATACCAGAGAAGAAGTCATTCAGATGTCAGGTATGAACGAGCATCTGTTGAATTTCAAAGGTCTTATGATAGATGAGGTTCAACGGGTAATCATTCGGGAAAATCAGGAGATAGAGCTTACATATACCGAGTTTGAAATCTTGAAGCTTTTTGCAAAGCATCCGGGAATAGTGTTCAGTAAGGAACAGATTTATGACATTGTGTGGAAAGAATCCTATTCCGGCGATTACAACATCGTCATGAGCCATATCCGGAATATTCGGGAGAAGATAGAGGATAATCCTAGCAAGCCAAGCTATATACAGACTGTTTGGGGAGTTGGTTATCGGTTCAATAAAAATTTAATAGCATAGAAACAGGCAATTAAGAAACAAAATCTTGGTTGTCTTTTTTATTTGTAAAAACATTTACAGTGACAGGTGCAGAAAGGAGACAGGAGTACATTGCAGAAATCAAAACGAATACGGGCAGTAATGATAAAGGTTTATAAGTGAATATCGTAGTTATGCAAAGGCAGTCAATAATGGCTGCCTTTTGTCATGCAAAAAATAAGCAGATGGAGGAAATACTATGGCAGAATCTAAAACAGAAAAACAGAAAGTACAGGAAATAACGGAGAAGCTAGAGCAGGGTATCAAGGAGCTTTTTGAAAGCGAGAAGTACAAGACTTATCTGAATACCATGTCAAAATTCCATAATTACAGCTTTAACAATACTATGTTAATTGCGATGCAAAAGCCAGACGCTACGTTAGTGGCCGGATTCAAGGCTTGGCAGAAGAATTTTGACAGGCACGTTAAGAAGGGGGAAAAGGGTATTCGTATCCTTGCCCCAGCACCCTATAAAATCAAAGAGGAGAGGGACAAGATTGATCCGGTCACACAAGAACTTTTACTTGATAAGGACGGAAATCCGCAGAAAGAAGAAGTCGAGATAACAATTCCGGCATTCCGGGCAGTATCCGTTTTTGATGTGGCGCAGACAGACGGAAAGCCGATACCGGAACTTGCGGCAAAGGAGCTTCTTTCAGATGTGGAAGGGTATCAGGATATGATTCGTGCAGTAGAAGCCATTTCACCAGTACCGATTGAACTGGAGGAGATAGCCGGAGATTCCAAAGGCTACTATGACAGGGAAGCAAAGCGGATTGCGGTGCAGGAAAACATGAGCGAGGGCCAGACCTTAAAGACCATGATCCATGAGGTGGCTCACTCCAAGCTGCATAGCAAGGAAGTGGAGCAGGATGAGCAGATGAAAAAAGACCGCAATACCAAAGAAGTGGAAGCTGAGAGCATAGCTTATACAGTATGTCAGCATTTTGGAGTGGACACTTCCGATTATTCCTTTGGATATATTGCCGGATGGAGCAGTGGCAGAGATACCAAGGAACTGAGAGCTTCCATGGATACGATACGGAGGACAGCTTCGGAGTTGATTACCGGGATAGAGGAACAATTACAGGAATTACAAAGGAACAGGGAAGTATCACAGGAACAGACAAAGGAAAGTATTCTCCTCATACAGAATACTGACCTTTCAGAGTTCAGTCTGCTTGATGTATATGGCATGGACAGACCGGAACTGATGCAGGCATTGTCAGAAATGACAGACGATGACAAGTTGAGCATACAGGCATATTTGGAAAGCAGGGGTGCATGGACAACGGAAATCGGCAATCAGGATTCCAGAGAGTACGGAGAGTATCATCTGGATGTGCGTTATAACACAGATACAGATGAGCTGATTGATATGAAGGAGAGAAAGGCGGTCTATGATAAGGCAATGGAGCCGATCAATGCCGATGATGTGGTTGTTAAGTTCGCTTCAATTTTTGAAAGCGAATGGGAGGTTTTGAAAATCACAAATATGTTGAGGGATGATGTCATAAAAATGCTCAAAGATATGGCTTCTCTTGATGAAAAAGAATGGGATGGCAATTACCTTTCATATATGGAAAAACAGGGAGCGGAAATCACGTTACTTGCGTCCAGTAGTAAGGAATTAAACGGAAATATGCCGGACTTTTGGGATTATGAATACGATTTTGATGCAGGTCTGACGGATGCGGAGAAATTGTCTGTCATTCAACAGGCAGAGCATATCATTAACCGGTTGGAGCATGGACAGCCTGCCTTTTCCGATGATGAAAGAAATCTGATTGTAAATTATGCTTATAAGCTGAGTAATGTGGAGAAAACAAGGGAGCTTGCAGAACATATCTACGCACAGGAAGTGGATGGAAATCAGGATGTTGCATTAGCAATGTTTGATGCACAGGCAGAAATCGACGCACTGCCGGATAGCATGGTCGGAATATCTGAAATGCAGGAGTATGGCTATACATGGATTGAAATGCTTCCACTAACACAGGAAAGGGCATTGGAACTATTTGACCATGACTTGCCTGTGTATCTTTTGCATACGGATGGTTCCGAGAGTACTGTAGCTGATAGAAAACAGATTTTAGAGCATGATGGAATGTGCGGAATAGAAAAAGGGGACTGGCAGAATGAACGGAAACTTCTCATGATGCAGGAAGAACTTACAGAGAGTAATTCCAACAGGGAAGCACTGCTTTTATATGGAAATACCGATAAATACGGTATTTACCAGTTAAAGGATAATCCCGAACTGGACAAGTTCCGCTTTGAGGGAACGGAAAGCCTGAAGCGTATGGGAATAACCAAAGACAATTTTGATGCGGTATTGCCGGAAAATTATAAACTGGTGTATCTGGGCGAATTGTCAGAATTGCAGGGACGGACGCAATCGGAAACACTGGAAGCAATCTATAAAAAGCTTAATATTGACCATCCGGCAGACTACAAGGCACATTCACTGTCGGTCAGCGATATTGTGGTATTACATGAGAACGGGGAAAACAGCGCACACTTTGTAGATTCTTTTGGATTTACAGAACTGCCGAAGTTCATGCTGACACTGGAGGGCAAGGAAAATGAGATAGAGACGGAGCTTGCGGTTCATATCGCAGACCGTTATATCCTGATGCACGAATGTGAGGAGGGATATGATTATTCCATTCTGGATGAGCAGTATCATTTGCTGGATGGCGGTGTCTATGACAATCCGGATATTACGATTCAGCGTGCAATGGATATGGTAATTGCGGATTTGAAAGAACCGAGGTTTTCAGCGGTTACAGAGCAGTATTATCGTGACGAATATTTGCAGGGTGAAGTGTATGCAGGTTCCGAAGCAGAGATTGTTGATTTTGTGGAACTTTCGGAGAAAGCCGAGGAAGTGGAACAGGCAGATTTAGAAGCAAAGCAGGCAGAATTTAGAGAGAACAATCCGGATGTGGTTGCAGATTTCCGGGCAAAGACGGAAGAACTGTTTCATAGTCTGGACGGACAGAGTGCGGACGATATAGAAAAAACGGTATATGCCTATGTACAGTCGTAGATAGACGAGTATGGACTGGATGCACAGATTGTTGATGTGGTGGTATCCGGAAGCCGATGCAGAGGTATTGAGCAGGAAAATTCGGATTTGGATGTAGTTGTGGAATACACAGGCTCAACCAGAGAAGATGACCTTTTCAATATGCTACATGAGGACAGCATTTATATCGCTGGTATTCAGGTGGATATTAACCCGATTACAGAGAGCAGAACCGGAACATTGGAGATTTATCTTCCGGAGGTGGAAACCTACCTGCAGGAGAAGGCACAGCAGGAGCAGATCAACAATCAGCTTGTCACGCAGGGGAGAGAATTGGTGCAGGAACAAAACGCACTTGCATCAGAAGGAAAAGTGCTTTCTGAACTGGAAAAAGAGCCTGTAATTGAACCAGAGACAGTCCATATCATATTTACCGTTGCGGAGTGTGGGGAATTTCATAATATGGGTGAATACCATGAGGGCATTGAAACGATAGAGGAAGCTATGAAACTTTACAATGCCATTGATCCTTCCCGTATGCATGGGATTCCTTCTATTGGTGTAAATATGCACATCGAGGGGACTGAAGAATGGGAAGATGAGCAGGCAGACATTGTAAGCGGCAAGAGAATTGATGTGGATTTCCTGAATTATACACCGGAGCTTCGTGATACACCAAAGGTGCAGGACGCAATTAAAAAGCTGATTGCGGCATATCCGGAGAAAGATGTGATTGATATGGAGACAAAAGAGCAGAAGATACAGACACTTGCGGCAGAACTTGACCAGTTATCTTATGAGATTGATACATATGGATATAGAGATTCGGTATCAGACAGAGAATCACAGATACAAATGATTGCTGATGATATAAGAACTGGAAATGTGAAACCTCTAAGTATTTTCTTACAGGCATCTATTGACGAGGGGATAGACGAGGACAGTGAGAGACAGGCAAAGGAACTGCTTGTGAAATTGGCAGAATACAAGCCGCTTGCTAAGATCGAGGAACTGGAGGAACAGAATTATAACATGATTGATGACAGGCTTAATAATGGGGTGGAGAAATTCAATCGTGAGGAAGAAAAGAAAGAACAGGCGGAAAAGCCGCAGGCTCGTACTTCCTTAAAGGAGCGTCTGGCAGCCAAGCAGACGGAAGTGGCACAGGGCAAGAAAGATTCCAAAGAGCAGGAAAAACCAAAGAATACACACAGGGAGATGTAAGAATATGAATAATCCATTTACAGTTGAAGAAACAATTTCATGTGTATGTTTGAGACACATGACGGGACGGATATGATTGGGCAGATCAGACAGGTAATGCCGCACATAAAGGACAGCGACATGGAGGAGCTTGGAGAGCAGGTGTTAGGTAAACTCCAGAACATGATCGATGAGGAATTTGCAGAAATTTCTCTGGAAGCGGCAGAATGATAATTGAACCTTGTTGAGTAAAAGGTGAGTAAAACGAGAGTAGGTTTTGAAAAAAAGAAAATGAAAATTGCTTATATTTTGAAATGCATTGCATATAATAATATAAATATAAAAAATATGCAAAAAATACTTGCATTTTATTAAACGAGGAGATATATTATGAGTACAATAAAAGAAAAAGGATGTGTCAGTATGAAGATTCAAGCTGTTTTGATTGATGGCTTTAAAAATTTATCAAACGTAAAAATCTCTTTTGATAATATTACTGCTCTTGTTGCACTTAATAATTTTGGTAAGTCAAATGTGCTTTCCGGCATTGATTTTGGGTTAGCATTTATTAAAGCTACAATTGAAGATAAAAAGGAAATGATGGCAAATTCTAATTTAATTCCAATTAATTGTAATATGATTGGAAAAAATTATAAGTATGAGATGGAGGTGTCTACTGATATTCATGGTAAGGAGTACATCGTCCAGTATGGCTTTGAATTTGTATGGAAAAACAGTGAGGATATGGAGCCGAGAATTGTTTCTGAGTTTCTAAAAGTTAAGCTTAACGAGAAAGGACAGAAGTATACTCAGTTAATCAATAGAACACTGGACACAGTATTATATAAGAGTTCTGAGACAGGACGATGCTCGTCAAAGATAAAAGTTGATTCTGCAGAGCTTGTTGCAAATAAACTAAGAGCCTACGATGAGTTATATTATGCAGAGATTATTACAAAGCTAAATGGAATGAAAATATATATGGAAAATAATCTGGATGCAAAGAGTTTTTATCAGCCAGACCCAATTATTCGTAAGGGATTTGAAAATGAGATGATTAACGCTGATAATCTCCCACGTATTATCTTCAATTTGAAGAAACAGAATCCAGGCAAATTTGAATTGTTGAAAGATGTGTATTTTCAGTTATTTCCAGACATTGAGGATGTTATTGTAAAGAATTTCAAAATCAATGCAGATGAAAGTGACCAGTTTCCTGACGATGCGCCATTTGTATTTACGAATTCTATCTATGTATTATTTGTTAAAGATAAAAACTTAGCGAACCCAGTTAACTTTTCAATGATGTCAGATGGAGCAAAGAGAGTATTTATGATACTGACCAAGATAATTGTATCTAGTGTAAGCAATATCTCATTGATAGCGATCGAAGAGCCTGAGAACTCTGTTCATCCCGGACTATTTCAAGCATATATACAAATTATAAGTCAGTTGTTAGATGATTGTAAGGTAATTATTACTAGTCATTCGCCATATATTATTAGCTATTTAAACCCTTCTTGGATTCATGTTGGTATGAATAGAAAGCCCGGCGTGGCCGAGTTCTTTGCTTTTAAAAAATCAGGTCAGAAACAGTTGGAGAATGATGCAGCTGGATTAAATATGAGCATGGGAGACTATCTGTTCTCAATGCTTGCCGATTCAGAGAGTAACATAAGCGATTATTTGGAGTGTGATGTCGATGAGTAAATGTCTTGTACTTTTTGTAGAGGGAGATACTGAGGTCGAATTTTACAAACAAGTAGTCGCAAATGCCAGAAAGCTACACCCTGCGGGAAGATTCGATACTAATATTGAATACAGAAATGTTAGGGGTGTAGGTGGTTTTAAAAGTATTGCTCTCAGAAAATTCACAAAAGAAATTAAGCCTAAATATGGGGATGACTGTGAGTTCACAATTGTTTTATGTAGTGATACGGATGTATTTGATTTTGCACCAAAACCACCGATAAAGTGGGATGAAGTAAAGAAAGATCTTGCAAATAATGGAGCTGCTAAAGTTATTCACGTACAGGCAAAGAGGTCAATTGAAGACTGGTTTTTGTATGATATAGAGGGAATTTTAGGATTCTTGAGACTGGGTAAAAATACAAAAGTATCAGGAAAGAATGGATACGATAAGCTCCAGCGTTTGTACAAGCAAGCCAATAAAGTTTATTACAAAGGAATACAGAGCAATGGTATGATAGAACGCTTGAATATTGAAAAAATTGCAAATGCAGTGAAAGAACAGCTGAATCCATTATATAAGGCTCTTGGAGTAGAAAAAATTAAATAATAGTATGTAAGAGCATTGCTCTTTACATAGAAAAAGCCAGAGATTAACTCTGACTAATTCCTTTGCCAAAGAAGGTCTTTGGACTTATTTTTCTCGCAAACTAATAATACCAAAGAAAGCCTTCTTCTGCAAGGAGATTTTGCAAAGGAGGTATAGCGATATGGCAGTACACCACGGTGGAAAAGTAGGAAAAGCGGGTAAGACTCTTGCTAGTAAATCGTCTAGTAAACAGTCGAAAAGCAAAGCTGGAACTACATTAGCTAATCACAAAGCTAAATGTCATTAATGACTAATACGGACCTAAGCATGTCTTTAAAAGGCTTTATTTTATTTGAAACTTATATGAAATTGATTATGTATAATGAATAGGAGAAATTGAAATGGCACAACATTGTATTAAAGGAAAAAGAATTAGAAGGGTATGTATACCAAAAGAATACGATATAGATAAGATACAAATAGGAATTCCTGTAATCTGCGATGAAGCAAAGACGGTCGGGTTAAATAAAAATGGAGATGTAGTATTACCTTCTGGAATATTTGGAGCACAGTGTAGAAGAAATGCATATGGATATTCTTATGCAGATAAGTCAAAACCTAAAGAACGCCGATATGTGTCAACAAATTGGGTGCATCCTTTTGGAAATACCAACGCCTCTGAGGTAGCAGTTGATATCTATAGACCATGTTGGCCGCAGGTAGAAGTGCCACCTTACGGAATAGAATTACAGTTGTTTAAAAGCAAAGATGGACAACTATATGTTATAGTTGTTCTAACTGATGAAATAAGAGCTAATTACATGAAAGAAGCAGTTAACATACTGCTGGAAATATATGGTGCGTGTTATATTTTTGATGGAGAAATTCAGTTAGATTATTCATCAAAGAGACAGAGATGCAACTGGGAAATGCTCCCTCCTGGTGAAATGCCAAGTAGACACATTAAAAAGCAATTAGGAGAACGTGGAGAAAAAACAGATACGTATGATATTTTTAGATTAGAATATATGGAAAAATATAATTCGGGAAAAATAGTAGAAGGTATTAACGGTTTTAAAGGTTATTATGCGTTTATATTCTCAAAGTGTTGTGTATTAGAATCTGCAATTTACGGAAATGCAACATACATCATTCCTAAAGAAAATTGGGAGATTTTAAGTCAAAAAACAAAGAAAGAGCTTTTTGATGAAAATAAAGTAATAGGAAAAATTGATCACACAGCTAAATGGAAACAAAATGTAAGCGATAAATTTAGAATGTTGGAAGTGGTATTAAGTAAATAATTAGTAAATATGTGTGATGTAATGAATAAGAGATTTGGAATTAAAGGTAAAGAGTGCTACCTGGAAAATGATAGTACTCTTTACTATTCATAAGCTCTTATTTTTATTCTTCTCCGGTTGTTCCTGTGCCGTATTGGGCTGTGTCCGTCCGAGATACTGATTGAGATTTTCCTGTTTCCGTTTCAGCTCACGCACTTCCTTTTCACAATCCTTATAGGTGGAAGTCAGTTCATTTTTCTGTTTCATTAGTTCCTGATATTCCGCTTTTAGCTTATCAACATTCAATCCTTTTAAGTTTATCCCAGTCTGCTCAAGTACACGTCGTGCACCTCCATATAGAATGAGCTGGCTTTCGTATCGGCGGAAATATGCGTCTGGATTCTTTGACTTTTTGTAGGCGATGTGATAGGAGCGGTTGGTTTTGTACTGCTTGGCATATTTGATGATTTCTGCAAGGTCTTTCATGCGGTGTTCCAGTTTAACAACGCTCTGTTTGGCAGATTTTCCTGCTTCGGTTTTTACAGTAATCTGATGCTTCAGATCGGAGAGAGAACCAACTTCATTATCCGCTCGTCCTGTAGACATTAGTGCATTATCAGAAGCACAGATGAATGCAGAACTAGAGAAGGGATATGTAGATATGCAGTCTGGTCATACTAGATCAGCAAAATCTGTTTTTACTGATATCCGCAAGGATTACAATATCTGATTTATGATATCGTGATTTCAGATCAGGCCGAGATAGACCTTCGTGGAATCTTCGAATACATTGCTTTTGAACTGCAGACACCAGAAAATGCAAGTGGTCAGCTTGATAGGCTTGAAGCATGTATTTTATCTTGTTCTATATATTCCGGATGATGATACACAAGTGGTTACGATTATTCGTGTTATGTACGGTGGAAGAGATGTGGATACGCAATTAAAAAGATTTACAAAAACAAAATAATTTGAAAGCATCAATCAGAAATGGTTGGTGCTTTTTTTATGCCTGAAGAAATCTGTTTTTTATGCCCATTTTTACGGAAGGAGGTATCGACCGTGGCTAACAGAATTATGGGTATTACTGTCAAGATTGGCAAAGATACCACCAAATTACAGACTGGCTTCCTGTATAATTCAAAGTGTAGGAAAAATAAAAAATTATATTTCATCAACGTTTCATAAAAGGTGTGTAGAATGATATTAAAAGTAGCTATAAAATGCTATTGTGAAAAAAATAAAGGAGGAATAATTTATGAAAAAATGCTTGTCCAGTAGATGCAATTAGTTATGGAGTAAGAAAATAGAAAGGAGTAGTTAGGAAAGTGATAAAAAATGCTATAGCATATATTACAAGAAAGAGAAATAGAACTTTAATAATTTTTATCATATTAACTATAGTTCTTTCTTGCTTGTATTCTTGTTTAACAATAATGAAATCAAGCGATGAAATAGAAAAGGCTTTATATGAAAGTTCTAATTCTTCAATATCAATAACAAGAAAAGATGGTAACTATTTTAATGTTAATGAAATTAAAGATATTGAAAAATTAAAAGAAATTGAAGAAATAATAATGCAATATGATGGATTAGCAAAGCTAAAAGATGCTAAAGTAGTTAGCGGAGAACAAAGAATAAATAGAGAAGATTTATCTGACGAATTTAAGAATGTTGTTTCACTCGAAGCTACAAATAATACTAAAAGAAATATTTTATTTAGTAGTGGAGTATTTACAATTAAAGAAGGTAAAAATATAGGAGAAAATGATAAGGATTCAATTATTGTTCATGAAGAATTTGCTAAACAAAACAATCTAAAATTAGGTGATGAAGTTGATCTTGAATTACTAGATATTGAAAAAAGTGGAAAAATAAAAAGTCATAAATTTAAAATTATAGGCATCTTTTCTGGTAAAAAACATGAAACATATACAGGGCTATCTTCTGATTTTAGCGAAAATATGGTGTTTGTAGATTATTCAACAAGCCAAGAGATATTAAATAAATCAGAAAATAATAAAATTGCAAATAAAATTTTAATGTATTCTGGTAGTGCAGAATCTACGGACTTAGCCTTAAACAAATTAAAAGAGCTTAAAATTGATGAGTCAAAGTATTTTGTTGAAAAAGATTCTAATGCGTTTGAAGAGTCTTTGGAGTCAGTGAGTGGAATAAAACACATAATAAAAATAATGACTTATTCTATTATGTTAGGTGGGATGGTTGTTCTTTCATTAATCTTGATTCTATGGTTAAGAGAAAGAATTTATGAAATAGGTATATTTTTATCTATTGGAACATCTAAGATACATATTATAATGCAATTTATATTCGAGTTATTATTCATATCGATACCAAGTATAATATCTTCCTTATTTTTAGGAAATGTATTACTAAAAGTAATTGCAGGTGGAATCGTTAACTCAGAGGACTCAATGATTTCTGGTGGAAGTTTAATAAATGATAGTTTTATGTTAAATATTACAACACTTGGACAAAGTTATTTAATATTAATAAGTATTATTGTTTTATCAGTTGTATTTGCTTCTTCATTAATATTAATCAAGAAGCCTAAAGAAATATTATCAAAAATAAGTTAGGAGAAAATGATGGAAATATTAGAAATAAAGAATGTATCATATAGTTATGCCAATTCTAAAGAAAAAGTTTTGTCAGGAGTAAATCAAAAATTTGAACTTGGGAAGTTTTATGCGATAGTAGGAAAGTCAGGAGCAGGAAAATCTACACTTCTTTCCTTACTTGCTGGACTCGATAAACCTCAAACAGGACAAATATTGTTTAAGAATGAAGATATACAAAAGAAAGGATATAGTAATCATAGAAAAAATAATATATCTTTAGTATTTCAAAACTATAATTTAATAGATTATTTATCGCCGATTGAAAATATTAGATTAGTGAATAAATCAGCAGATGAAAGTATCTTGTTTGAACTAGGCTTAGATAAAAAACAAATAAAAAGAAATGTTATGAAATTATCTGGTGGACAGCAGCAAAGAGTAGCTATTGCCAGAGCATTGGTATCAGATGCTCCAATAATACTAGCTGATGAGCCTACTGGTAATCTGGACAGTGTTACTGCCGGAGAAATAATTAATATATTAAAGACATTAGCTAAAGATAGAAATAAATGTGTAATAGTTGTAACACACAGTAAGGAAGTATCAGATTCTGCGGATATCATTTTAGAGCTAAGTGGTAAGAAGTTAAAAAAGTAAAATAAAATGAATTTGGAGGTTGAATAATGATAAAAAATGCATTTGCTTATATAACTAGAAAAAGCTTAAAATCAATAATTATTATGTTAGTTATTTTGGCTATGTCAACTTTAAGTCTTATAAGTTTATCTATTAAAGATGCTACGGACAGAGCTTCAAAAGAAACATTTGCTAATATAACAAATAGTTTTTCTATGGAGATAAATAGACAAGTAAATCCAGGAACACCTAGAGGTGGAGGAAATGTAAAAGGTGAAGATATTAAAAAGATAGCTCAAACAGATAGTATAGACTCCTATGTAAAAAGAATAAACAGTGTTGCAGATTTAGTTGATTATGATATTATTGAAACTAAAGAGACTCTTGCGAATCAATCGCCTAAAAGAGCGAAGAATTTTAAAAGAACAGTGATGTTAACCGGAGTTAACGACTCATCAAAAGAAACAAAATTTGTATCAGAAGCATATAAATTAGTAGAAGGAAAGCATTTAGAAAATGAAGATAAAAATAAAATCTTAATGCATAAAGATTTAGCTGAAAAAAATAATCTTAAAGTTGGAGATAAGATAAAAATAAAATCTAATTTATTTGACGCTGATAACGAGAAACAAGCAAATGAAACAGTAGAAGTAGAAATTAAAGGTCTATTCGATGGGCATAATAGTGGTGGAGTAAGTGCAGCACAGGAACTATACGAAAATACATTAATCACTGATGTTCATACAGCTGCTAAAGTTTATGGTAATACAGAAGATACAGCTGTATATCAGGATGCAACATTCTTTGTAAAAGGTGATAAGAATCTTGATAGTGTAATAAAAGAGATTGAGAAATTAGATATAAATTGGAGAGAATATAATTTGATTAAAAGTTCATCAAATTATCCTGCATTACAACAATCTATATCAGGTATCTACTCAATTTCAAATAAATTATTTGCTGGCTCATTAATATTTGCAGGAGTTGTAGTTTCATTATTATTATTATTATGGATGAATGCCAGAAAGAAGGAAATAGCAGTATTACTATCATTAGGTATATCAAAATTAGAAATTTTTGGTCAATTCCTGATTGAGATGGTATTTATATCAATCCCCGCATATGTTGGCTCTTATTTCTTAGCTAGGTATACAGCTGAAAAGCTTGGAAATAATATATTGAATAAGGTTACTGGCGATATAGCAAAACAAATAGCCAGACAATCTGCATCTAGCCAATTAGGTGGTGGGGCAGAAGCTGAAGGATTTAACAAGACATTATCAAGTTTAGATATAAATGTATTACCTAAATTCATATTTTATGTAGTTATATTTATGAGTTTAGTACTTCTTGTATCTTTGATTATTTCTTCATTTAATATATTAAGAAGGAATCCAAAAGAATTATTAATTGACAATAAATAAAATTTTTGGTGCTGAAAAGCACCAAAAATTTTTTTGCTTTTAAATATCAAATAATATGCTGTATAATATAAAAATATAGGCTTAAGTGGAGGTATATATGAAAATATTAATTGTTGAAGATGATAATATGATAAGAGAGGGATTAAGTGAATATCTTTCAGAATTTGGATATACTGTTATTCAAGCTAAAGATGGAAGAGAAGCCTTGTCAAAATTTGATAGCGATATAAATCTGGTTATCTTAGACATACAGATACCTTTTATAAATGGTTTAGAAGTGTTGAAAGAAATTAGAAAGAAAAGTAATTTACCAATTCTAATCCTGACTGCATTTAGTGATGAAGAATATAAAATTGATGCGTTTACTAATCTGGCAGATGGATATATAGAAAAGCCATTTTCATTGCCTGTCTTAAAGGCTAGAATAGATTCTTTAATTAAGAAGAATTATGGACATTTAGAGAAGTTTGAATATAAGGATCTATCGGTTAATTTTAATAGCTATACAGCTAAAATAAATGGTGAAGAAATAGATGTAAATGCAAAAGAACTAGAAGTATTAAAATGTTTATTGGATAATAATGGACAAGTGTTAACAAGAATGCAAATTATTGATTATGTATGGAAAGACAGCGAAGAAACTCCTTATGATCGAGTAATAGATGTATATATAAAAGAACTTAGAAAAAAATTACAATTAGACTGTATAACTACTATAAGAAATGTAGGATATAAATTGGAGAGAAAATGAAAAAATTAAAGATATTTCCCAAAATGTTCATACAAATATTTTCTGTTCTTGGAATAATAATTATATTAGTTCATTCATTAGTTTTTTTTATCTTTCCTAAAACATATTTGGAGACGAGAAAAGAAAAGATTTATAATATTGCAAATGAAATTTCTAGTAATATGAATGGAAAAGAAATAAAATATATAGAACAAACTTTGGAACTTTATTCTAAAAGTAGTGAAATAAAAGCATTTATAAAAGAAGAGAATAATAAGAATGAAATACAAATCAAAGATAATATAAATGTTAATTTAGAAAGTGATAGTAATTCTCTGATAATTGAAGAAAGAGAAATCAAGCTTAATGATGGTAAAAAAATAAATCTACAATTTGTTTCTACAGCTGATATGCAAAGAGATGCGAAAGATTTAAGCCTTAAATTTTTACCATATTCATTATTAATATCAATTTTATTTTCTGCTATTATTTCTTTAATTTATGCAAAATCAATAAAAAATAATTTACAAGAAATAAAAATTGTTACTGATAAAATGATGAAACTGGATAAAAAAACGCGTTTAAAAGTTAGCTCTAATGATGAGGTTGGAGAATTAAAACAACAAATTAATGATTTGTATTCTACTTTATTAAGAACAATTGACGATTTGGAATTTAAAAATAAAGAAATTTTAAAATTAGAAAAGTTAAAATATGACTTTTTTAAAGGCGCATCCCATGAACTTAAAACTCCTCTTGCTAGTCTTAAAATAATACTGGAAAACATGAAATACAATATTGGGAAATATAAAGAAAGAGATATTTATATTAATGAATGTATTGAAATCGTTGATAGTTTAACGAAAAATATTTGTCAAATATTATCAGTTCATTCTATAGAAAATTTGAATAATGATGAAGAATATTTGAAAATAAATGATACATTAGAAGACATATTAAAAAAGTATGAAATATTAGCAAATCAAAAGAAAATAACTGTCAATAATTATATATTAGATGAGAATATTTATATAGGAAAAACAGCTTTAAAGATTATTCTATCTAATTTGATTAGTAATGCGGTAAAATATACTGATGTAAATGGGGTAATTAATATTGGGATAGTTAATGATTGGTTATATATAGAGAATACATACGGTAACAATAAAATTTCGAATATGGATAAAATATTTGATGTTAAATTTGATTTAAATAAGGAAAATAGTAATGGATTAGGTTTATATATTGTAAGTAATATTCTGAATAATTACAATATGGAATATAAAGCATTGCAGGATGAAGAATTTTTTATCTTTAAAATTAAAATATTTTCTTGAATAAGAAATGATTTTGCAATAGTTATTGAAAAATAGGGGATAAAAGAACTTTACACTTTCTTGTGTATAAAAAGTAGTAAGTATATTAAAAAGGATATAGCAAGTCTTGAGAAGAAAAGAAAGAAAACATCATTGTGGGAGAAGGAAAAACTGAGTATGAATACCATGAAAAAGTGATTGTTCGCAATATGAAGAGAGAAATTCTGGAGCGTTTAGAAGGGGGTATTCAAGAGATAAGACCAGGGGAATATTATATTCTGCAATGATGACAAGAAATCGGAAGTTGAGGAGATAGAACATTGAGAACATATGAGAATAAAGAGGAGCTTAAAAACGAGATAAATAAAAGCTTTGCGAAGTATATTTCAGAATTTGATGATATTCCGGAATATTTAAAAGATATGAGAGTCGATGAGGTTGATCGAACTCCAGCAGAAAATCTTGCTTATCAGGTTGGGTGGACAACTCTTGTTATTAAATGGGAATCAGACGAAAGAAAGGGTCTCCATGTCAAGACTCCTTCGGATAATTTTAGGTGGAATCAGCTTGGCGGATTATATCAATGGTTCACAGATACATATGCGCATCTGTCGCTGCAGGAGCTGAAAGCCATGCTGAATGAGAATATTAATATGATTTATGAAATGATTGACTCATTAAGCGACGAAGAGTTATTCGAGCCACATATGAGAAAGTGGGCCGATGAAGCAACCAAAACAGCGGTATGGGAAGTATACAAGTTTATACATGTTAACACGGTTGCGCCATTCGGAACATTTAGAACTAAGATCAGAAAATGGAAAAAGATTGCACTACAACTCGGAATTTATGGAGAAAAACATGCAAGGTGAAAGAAAAACGTTGACACAGCTATCTGTGCCAATATGTCTAGAAACTTTATTTTATATGCTTTCAGGTATGGTTGATACATTGATGTTATCATCAGTAAGCGACCAGGCTGTTGGGGCTGTCGGAACAGCAAATACATATATAGGTGTTTTTATCATTATGTTTGGGGTAATATCATCTGGTATGGTAGCGGTAATGTCACAGAATATCGGGGCTGGAAGACCTGGAATTGCATATCAGGCGAGACAGCTTGGACTTGTATTTAATGCACTGACAGGTATCTTGATGTCTGTTGTTCTTGCTGTCTTTTCAGGAGGGATACTGAGGGCAGTAAGTATTGCTCCTGCTTTGCTTGAATCGGCTGAAACATATCTTAAAATTGTTGGAGGTGCAAGTTTTTTAAATGCGCTTATTCCAATTTTTTCGAGTTATTTAAGAGTGTTTGGTTATACAAAACATTCCTTAATAGGGACAGTTGTTGGTAATGTAATTAATATTATATTGAATTCGGTATTCTTGTTTGTGTTTAACTGGGGAGTAATGGGAGTTGCTGCTGCAACAGTTTTTTCAAAGGTTGTGAATCTTATTATTGTAGCAGCAATGGGAGCTGTACTTATAAAAGCAAAGCAAAGTCCTGAGCGCGCACAACCACGAAAGATACTTGCACAGATTGTTAAAATCGGTTTTCCTTCGGCATTCGAAACAGCACTTTATAATGTAGCAATGACATTTATAGTATGTTTTATGAACCATATGGATACGGATGGAATGAATGTTACAGCTCGTTCGTATGCTATGCAGATAGCCAATTTTTCATATTGTGTGGGAGCTGCGCTTGCACAGGCAAATGCCATTATGACGGGCTGGAGAATCGGAGCAAAGAAGTATGAGGAATGTGACAGGGGTACGCGAAAAGCTGTGATATATGGTCTTGTAACAGCAACGTGCTTTTCTGTGACATTTGCAATTACCGGACGTTTTATCGTTCATATATTTACGAATGATATACAGATGATTGAGCTTGTAGTAAAACTGTTGGTAGTAGATATATTTCTTGAATTTGGAAGAGTGACAAATCTTGTATATGGCCAGGCATTAAAAACAAGTGGAGATGCTATTTTCCCTGTTATAATGGGTGCAATATTTATGTATCTGTTTGCAGTTGGTGGAACATATTTTCTTGGAATACATATGGGGCTGCTTGCGGTAGGGGCATATATTGCCATGGCAGGTGACGAGTGTGCGAGAGCAGTTGGAATGGTGCTTAGATGGAAAAGTGGAAAATGGAAAAGTAAGAGTCTTGTAGAATAGAAGAGAATATGTCTTTTCGTGTGGAGAGGCAGTTAGAGGATAAATTGGAATTTACTGTTGAAAGGATTAAACAATGCCAGGTTACATAATGGATTTAAGAAAGCTTGTAGGACACAGGACACTGATGCAGTGCGCCGCAAGCATAATAATAGTGAATGAAAAGAACCAGATTCTTTTAGGAAAGCGTACAGATAATCACAAATGGGGATATGCCGGGGGTTCTATTGAACTTGACGAGAAGGTGGAGGATTGTGCAAGAAGAGAGCTGTTTGAGGAGACAGGTCTTATTGCAGATGAGATAGAATTTTTTATGGTGAATTCCGGTCCGGAGGTGCATTACGTGTATCCTAATGGAGATGAAGTGTCTAATATTGAGATTATATATGTGTGCAGAAAATACCATGGAGAATTAAAGAGACAGGAAGAAGAAATTGAAGAACTGAAGTTTTTTAATATTGCCGAGGTTGAACTGGATAACATTTCACCACCGATAAGACCAGTGGTGAAACGGTTTATAGAACAGAATTCTTAGCAAATGCTGTGCAGATGAAATGCATTTTTTCTGAATTCAATAAGCCCTTCATTACGCATTTTTCCAAGTTCCTTGGAAAGTGCTGAACGGTCAACGTTAAGATAATCGGCAAGCTGCTGGCGGTCGAATGGAATTACGAATTCCTGACTGCCAGCTTTTCTTGACTCATTGGACAGATATATAAGAAGCCTTTCTCGGATTGTCTTAGGTGATGTGCAGAATATCCGGTTAGACAGGGTGAGATTCTTCTGAATGGAAATGTGCAGCAGATTGTTAAGGATTGTATCTTTGCAGTGCGTATTTTCAAATTGTGAACTCATCAATTTATCCATATCAAGAAAAAGAATCACACTTGTTTCAGAAGCGACCGCATCTACCATGAGCGGTTCGCCAGTCAGAGCATATGTTTCAGCAAATACATGTCCAGGAGTAATATTGCTCATAATAGCTTTGTTGCCCCACAAATCTATATATTCAATAGTTACCTGACCAGATGCAACAATTCCAATTTCGTGAACACTGTCTGTTACATGATATATAAACGAATTTTTGCGGAATTTTCTGGCACGCAGAAATCCGGCTGCGGTCATTTCTGATATTTCAGATTCGGTGATATCTTTAAATATTGGTGATTTGATAATTGCCATAAGTTCTCCTTATACTGCCCCGGTAAAATCCAATTTTCTGACTTAAAGTACATTTTTAATAAATTATCAAAAATGTGGTTAAAACAACATATTTATTATGCTCATTATATTATTCTTTAATCACGAAATCAATTCAGAACATAAGGAGATTAATATAATGATAAGAAGAATTATTCATATTGATGAGGATAAATGTAATGGGTGCGGAGCATGCGTGACAGCATGTCATGAGGGGGCAATCGGATTGGTTGATGGAAAGGCAAGACTTATGAGAGACGATTACTGTGATGGTCTTGGTGATTGCCTGCCACAGTGTCCTACAGGGGCAATTTCATTTGTAGAAAGAGAAGCGGCAGCATATGATGAAGCTGCGGTTCTTGCCAATAAAGCTGCAAAGGAGCAGGCAGCAGCACATAAACCACAATTTTCAGGATGCCCTGGAAGCATGATGAGACAGTTTAACAGGAATTCACAGGTAAATGCGGAGGTAGAAGATTCAGCAGCAGGACACACAGCATCCCTGGTTGCACCAGAATCCCAGCTTGCACAATGGCCATGTCAGATTAAGCTTGTGCCGGTTAATGCACCATACTTTGACGGAGCAAAGCTTTTAATCGCGGCGGATTGTACAGCATATGCATATGCCAATATGCATCAGGAATTCATGAAGGGAAAGATTACTATTATCGGTTGTCCGAAGCTTGATGATGTTGATTACAGCGAAAAGCTTACACAGATAATAAGTAACAATAATATTCAGAGTGTTACTATTGTTCGAATGGAAGTTCCATGCTGTGGAGGACTTGAATATGCTGCAAGGACAGCATTACAGAACAGTGGAAAATTCATTCCATGGCAGGTTGTGACGATTTCAACTGACGGGAAAATCTTAGATTAAAAAATATTAGAAATAACACTAAAATATTGCCAACACATGAATTTTGAATTATAGTATTAGTGCTTTATAAAATTCTTATAAATATTTGGAGGACTTATGAAAAAAATAAAAGCGCTTATGCCGGAAGCATATGATTTTAATGGAAAGCTTCCGCTAAAACAGGCAATACCGCTTGGACTTCAGCATGTAATGGCAATGTTTGTAGGTAATCTTACACCGCTGCTTATTATTACAGGTGCATGTGGAATTGGGGCAGGAAGTGAATATGCATCTATCCAGGTTGCACTTTTACAGAACGCAATGATTATTGCAGGTATTGTAACACTTATTCAGTTGTTTTCAATCGGACCTGTTGGTGGCAAGGTACCTATTATTATGGGTACAAGCTCTGGATTTATCGGAGTATTCAGCAGTGTTACCAAGATTATGGGTGGCGGAATATTAGCTTATGGTGCAATTATGGGAGCATCTATTATAGGTGGTCTTTTTGAGACTGTACTTGGAGCATTTATTAAACCACTAAGAAAATTCTTCCCATCAGTAGTAACAGGAACAGTAGTTCTTTCCATAGGATTGTCTCTTATCTCAGTAGGTATCAATTCATTTGGTGGTGGAAGCTCTGCTAAGGATTTTGGTTCATTGGAAAATCTTTTCCTGGCATTTGTTGTGCTTGTAGTTATATTATTTGTTAAGCACTGGACTAAGGGATATCTTAGTTCATCTGCAATTCTTGTTGGAATTATTGTGGGTTATATTGTAGCAATTATTATGGGACTGGTTCTTCCACATACAGCAGTTACAGCTGATGGAGTTGAGTATACTAAATCATGGGTACTTAACTGGAACAAGGTAGCAGAGGCTAAATGGATTGCAATTCCAAAGTTTATGCCAGTTAAGCCTGTTTTTGATTTAAGAGCAATACTTCCTGTACTTGTAATGTTTGTTGTAACAGCAGTAGAGACTGTTGGTGATATTTCAGGCGTTATGGAAGGTGGAATGGGAAGAGAGGCAACAGATAAGGAGCTTTCTGGAGGTGTAATGTGTGATGGTCTTGGTTCAACACTTGCAGCCATATTTGGTGTGCTTCCTAATACATCATTCAGCCAGAATGTAGGACTTGTTGCAATGACTAAGGTTGTCAACAGAGTTGCACTTGCATCAGGTGCGGTATTTCTTATATTATGCGGACTTATACCTAAGCTTGGAGCACTTATATCAATCATGCCACAGTCAGTACTTGGTGGTGCAGCAGTTATGATGTTCTCATCAATCATAGTAAGTGGTATCCAGCTTATTACTAAAGAGCCGCTTGATGCAAGAAGACTTTCAATTGTTTCAGTTGCACTTGGTGTAGGTTACGGAATGGGTGTAAGCCCTGCAATTCTTGAACATACACCACAGGCAGTACAGCTTATGTTTGGTGAGTCAGGTATTGTACCTGCAGCATTTGTGGCAATATTACTTAATGTGATACTTCCTAAGAGCAAACCGGCTAATGAAGAAACTTCAAAAGACGAGTAATATCGTCTGGAGTATCGATATCATATAGTTCATATTCATCCCGTACAGGAACTAATACAACCTGTGCGGGATATTTTTTTGTTAAGAACCCGCCGCCTTTTTTCTCAGGAAGGTTTAGAAGCTCATCGTAATATTTTGCAGGAAATATACATGGAGAACCAGCATTTTCATTGTAGGAAAGTCTGCATATCTTATCATCATAATAAAGAAATGTAAGACACAGAAGCTGCAGGCTTGTCCTTGTAATAAGCGGCTGGTCTGATGGCAGAAAAAGGATTCCCTGAGGCTGCAGATTACCTGAAGAAGCGTTATCTGATAGAATTCTGGTAACTCCAAGCCGGATCATTTCATTTCTGTAGGGCATGTCGTGTCGGAGAAAATGTATATTTTTATCTTCACATATATGGACAACTTCATCATGTCTTGTTACTGCAAGTGTCTCACCAAAGCCGGCAAAATGGCTTATAGATACTGCATTTTCAAAAAGAGAGCGTCCATTAAAGTCTGTAATCAGCTTATTAGAGCCAAAACGTTTTGACATACCGGAAGCCATAATAATGCATGAAAGCGTTTCAAATGTTTTGTCAATATCAATAACAAGAACATCCCTCCTGTTACAGATTCTGTTTAAAAATTCTGTGGATTGTTTTCTTATTACAGCTAAAACATGTGAATTATCAAGCAGTTTTTCAACAGCCTTCTGAAATGGGACACAAGAGCTTTCAAGATAACCAAGCTCATCAATAACGAATAACTTTTCAGGAGTTGTATCAAGATGTGTATCAATGGCAGGAATTGCACAATTAATAAAACCACTTTCATTAATTGTCATATTATTGCCTTTGGATGCAGGATTAATCCCGGATGTGCGGGGTACACCAATCACGAATTCTTTATTGTCAGCAACAAGATTAGATTTAATGACAACCTGTGGAGTATCCGTTCTATGACTTTGTAACAGATTGAAAGAATCGGACATGCGTTTTAACATATTATTAACAAGATTAGATTTTCCACTGCCGCGGCTGCCTGTTATAAAAATGTGTTTTCTGCCGGTCATCCTGAAAAATGTAATTACGGCTTCTGCGTCCAAATAACAATTATTCATAAATCCCCCTATTACAAAGCAAGAACTATTCTGTGTACATTTCCCTTGGCATCAGTACATTCAGTAACATTGATGTTATCATATATAAGAGACATTTTCTCATTGATTTCAGAAAGACTGGCTGTATGTACATCAATATCTGAAACAATTATTCCATCTTTCATAAGAAGAATCCTGTCGCAGTACTCAAGTGCCAGTTCCGGACTGTGTATGCACATGAGGGCACATTTGTTATCGGAAATAATATTCCGGATGTGTTTCATAAGCATATGGCGGTTAGAAAAATCAAGCGCACTGTCAGGCTCATCAAGAAGCAGAAGCGCCGAATCTTCTATAAGTGTGCGTGCAAGTATGCATAACTGCTTCTGGCCTTCGCTTAATGTGAGAAAGTCTGTATCATATAATCCGGCAAGGCCAACAGAATCGATAGCCTTATCAGCACGATGTCTCATGTTGGAATTGTATGATTCAAGCATGTGAAGCTGTGGATTAAATCCGAGCAGACAGACATCTCTTACAGTCATACTTACGCTTATTCCATTTCTTTGTGGAATGTAGCTTATCATGCCGGCTCTTTTTCTGACAGACATACTTTCAAGCTGGAGTTCACCAAGCATGCATTTTCCACTATGTTTAACAAAATTCATAACAGCTCTTATAAGAGATGTTTTCCCGCAGCCGTTATTACCGATAATTGCTGTAAGTTGTCCAGGCTGAATGTTAAAGCTTACATTCTGGACAGCACATTTGCTTCCATAATATACTGATACATCTGAAACATATAATTCAGGATTGAATAAATCGGACATCATACAACCTCCTTTTTATTAGCTTTGATAAGCAGGATTATAAGCAGCGGCGCACCAAGGAGTGATGTAAATATGCTTACAGGAAGTTCTGATGAGGATACACTTCTTGCAAATATATCAGCAAGTGTCATGATTATGGCACCAGCCAGTCCGCTTGATATGTATGTGAATCTGTCATTGCGTCTTGTAAGTAATCTGGCAATGTGAGGTGCAATAAGTCCAATAAAGCTGATAAGTCCTGTTACACATATAATTGATGATACGATTAATGTTGCAATCATTAATATGATAAAACGCAGAACTGTGACGTTGACACCAAGAGCGGCAGCTTCATCCTCATTTATCGAGAGAATGAGAATCTGTCTGTATAATAAAGTCATGATTATAAAGCCTGCACATGTTACAAAGAAAGGAATAGCAAGGCTGTCCTTTGAAACACCGTTAAGGCTTCCCATGATCCAGTATTCAATAGAAGCAAGCTGTTTTTCAGGATCTGCAGCAAGTTTGAGAAACATAAGAATTGTCTGTGCTACAGAATGAATGGCAATACCAGCAAGTACAATTGTGTAACTGTTTCTGCCGGGAACAAGATAAGCCACAAGTAATGTGATTATAAGGGCAATTATTCCTCCGGCAAATGCGGATATTGATACAACAGGGGTTAAAGACGAAACCGCAACTATAGCAAAAGCTGCGCCGGCACTAGCACCGGAAGAAACACCGACAACATCAGGTGATGCCAGTGGATTTTTAAATATCATCTGATATACATAACCAGATATTGAAAGGCCAAAGCCTCCAATAATGCCCATAATGGCGCGTGGAAGTCTTAGTTTTTTAAAGACCATAATTGACATAGTGTCCCCTGACAGCAGTCCTTTTAATGTGAGTGGATACTGTCCGGTAAGAACTGACCATGTAAACACTGCTATAAGAAGCAGTGCCCACATGACAGATAATAGTATAATTTTGTTCCTGTAATTATTAATATTCTTGAACATAAATCATCCTTAATTATTTTGCAGGTGTAAATCCATAAAAGCTTTCATAGAATTTAGTTACACAAGTTTCATAGAAATCTTTAGTTACCTTTTCTGGGTGAAGAACAGAAGCAATGTATATACTTCCAAGGAAGCTTCCAGGAACTGGAGAATCCCATGCTTCGATATCGTTAGGAAGCTTTACTACATTTTTGTTCTTAACAGCATTGCAGCCGGCAAGATTAGCATCGTTTAAGATGTCATCAACTGAGTAAGTTGCATCAGCAGCGATAACGATGTAATCAGGGTTCCATGCAAGAATCTGCTCGTAAGAAACATTTGCCCAGTAAGTATCTGTAAGTTCAGAAGCAACATTTTTACCACCTGCGTTAGTAAGCAGAGTATTCTGATACATCTTGCTTCCGGCAGTTGAGAGAACAGAGCTGTTACCTGCAAGGTATACAGATGGTGTATTTTCGCCAGAAACATTAGTCTTGTTATCAGCTAAAAATGTCTTAATTGAATTATTAAGTGCTTCAGCACGACCGACATTGTTAGTAATCTTTCCAACAAGAGTTATACATTCCTCTAAAAGTGACTGGTCTTCTGGATTCACAACAACAGCCTTGATTCCAAGACTTTCAAGAGTATCAGCTGTTTTCTTTAATTTCATTGGAAGAAATACAACATCAGGTGCAGCAGCTACACATGCTTCTGTGTTGAATTCCTTGGCTGTTCCCATGTTAGGAAGGCTCACGATTGCTGGAGCTGCAAGCTTGTAAATATTTCTTGTGTTAGCCTTGGCTTCGATTCCAACGAGTTTATCTTGTAATCCAAGTGCAAGAAGAAGGCTTGTTGAAATGTAGTAAGATGATGCAATCTTTTCCGGAGCCTTTTCAAATGTTACGGTTCTTCCAGCCTGGTCGGTAACAGTAAGAGGATAGCTTACGCCAATTTCATTAAACTGTGACATTATGTCAAATGCTGAAGTAGTTGCTTCTTCTGTGCCCTTATCTGAAGTTGTAGAATTGCCGCATGCTGATAATGAAAAAAGCATGAGCATTGCTAAAAAGAGGGCGGTAAATCTTTTAAAATTCTTCATGTTAAAATCCTTTCTGCGAATTGGTTTGTGGAGGTTTGTTAGAACGGACGCCACGAAAATTGTTGAGTCCAAAGCATCCTGCGTTGGACTCAACAATTTTTCGTGGCTGACTTCCTAACAATTATCCAACAAATTAATTTACATAAATAGTAGCGAATGAATTTTATCAGATTGACAAGGGTTTTACAAGCCGTTATATTTATATAAGGAAAGAGAATGAGATTATTTATCAATTTAGTAGCGAAGGATGACAGACAGGTTGTGGCGGGCACAGACCCGATGCCAGCAGGCGAGGGCTCGATTTGCAGCGTGCTGTGTGGGAGTTATGCCGCCATGTGCTTAAAGGTGTGTGCAGAAAATCTCGTCCAAGCGTAGCGCGTTTGATTTTCTGCACACTAATAGGCTTTGCAGATGGCGGCATCTACTCCCACTAAGCTAAGCTGCCATGAGAGCCATCACCTGCAGGTAACGGGTCTGCGCCCGCCACAACCGTCCGTTGTTCATATCACTAATAAACAGATTGGAGTTTTTATGCTTACTATACAGAATTATAAGAAAGTAGAAAGCCTTGAAGAAGCCTATGAGCTTAATCAGAAGAAAGCTAACCGTATTGTCGGCGGCATGATGTGGATGCGTATGGGCGACAACAGAATGAATACAGCTATTGATATGTCAGGGCTTGGACTTGATAAGATTGAAGAATCAGATGAAGAATTTAAGATTGGCTGTATGACTACTTTAAGACAGTTAGAAGTTCATGAGAGTTTTAATGAATATACAGATGGCTGTGCCAAGGAGGCTTTAAGGCATATTGTAGGTGTGCAGTTCAGAAATCTTGCAACAGTTGGTGGAAGTATATATGGAAGATATGGATTTTCTGATGTGCTTACGCTTTTAATTGGACTGGATTCTTATGTAGAACTATACAAGGGAGGCATTGTTCCATTAACTGAGTATGCTGACCGTGATTATGACAGGGACATTGTTGTTAATATTATTGTTAAGAAAAGACCGGTGAATATGTTTTATGAAGCAGTGAGAATAACAGAAACAGATCTGCCGGTGCTTACATGTGCAGGAGTAAAGTTTAAAGATACTGGAGTCTGCAATATATGCATAGGTGCAAGACCGGGAAGAGCAATTGTTGTTAAAGATACAGAAGGAATACTTGCAGGCGGTATTAACGAGAAGTCAGTAGAAGAATTCAGTACATTTGTTAAGAAAAATGTGCCTACAGCGGGCAATATGAGAGGAAGTGCTGAGTATAGAAGTTATCTTTCAGGCGTTCTTGCAGGCAGGGCACTTCAGAATATTAACAGAGATTAATTGGTGATTACGGATTGGAGAATATATGTTAGTTGATATTAAGTTGAATGGAAAATCTGTCAAAGCAGATATTACGGCAGACATGACACTCTATGAATTCGTGAGAGAGCATGGCTGTTACAGCGTAAAATGTGGCTGTGAAACATCTAACTGTGGCTTATGTACAGTATTTCTTAATGATAAGCCTGTCCTTTCATGTTCAGTTCTTGCAGCAAGAGCAGACAAATGCAGTGTTACAACACTCGAAGGATTACAGGAGGAGGCGTCTGAATTTGTCACATTTATAGCAGACCAGGGAGCAGAGCAGTGCGGATTCTGTAATCCGGGATTTGTTATGAATGCATTGGCACTGTTTAGAGAGAACCCTTATCCTGATGAAGAGGAGATAAAGGAGTTCCTTTCAGGAAATCTGTGCAGATGTTCAGGTTATGAGGGACAGTTAAGAGGAATTATGAATTTCCTTGAGGCAAAGAAAGCAAAGGAGGCTGAATAGATGAAGTCGGTTAATAAAGCTGTCAGAAAGAAAGATGCGATGGAACTGCTTCTTGGAAAGCCGGTGTATACAGATGATATTGCACCTAAGGACTGCCTTGTTGTAAAGCTTCTGCGCTCACCATATGCCAACGCATTTGTAAAGAATATTAATACTGATATTGCGATGAAGGTGCCAGGAATAGAAGCAATATTTACATATAAAGATGTTGACCAGAATATGAAAAGATTCACATGTGCAGGTCAGACTTATCCTGAGCCAAGTCCTTATGACAGGCTTATTCTTGATAAGCATGTAAGATTCATAGGTGATCCTGTTGCCATTGTTGCAGGTGCCGATGAACGCTGTGTTGATAAGGCAATGAAGCTTATTAAGACAGAATATGAAGTGCTTGAACCATTGCTTGATTTCACTAAGGCAAAGGATAATGAGATTCTTGTACATCCAGAGGATAACTGGGAGGCATTATGTCCGGTTGGAGCTGATAATAAAAGAAATCTGTGCGCGCATGATGAGAGCGGCAACGGAGATATCGATAAAGTGTTAGATGAGTGTGATATTGTGATTGACAGGACATATCATACTAAGGCATGCCAGCAGAGCATGATGGAGACTTTCAGAACTTTCTGTACAATAGATACTTATGGAAGACTTCATGTCGTAAGTTCTACACAGATAGTATTCCATTGCAGGAGAATTATCTCACATGCACTTGGAATATCGCCATCTAAGATAAGAGTTACCAAGCCAAGAATCGGAGGCGGATTTGGAGCAAAGCAGACATCTGTGTCAGAGATATATCCTGCATTTGTTACATGGAAGACCAAGAAACCGTCTAAGATTATATTTTCAAGGGAAGAAACACAGTCAGCTTCATCACCAAGACATGAGATGCAGATGCATGTAAGACTTGGTGCAACTAAGGATGGTATTGTAAAAGGGATTGATTTATACACATTATCTAATACAGGCGCATATGGCGAGCATGGTCCTACAACAGTAGGCCTTTCTGGACACAAGTCAATTCCATTATATGGAAAGGCAGAGGCGTTTCGTTTTGTAAGTGATGTTGTATATACTAATATAATGTCAGCGGGTGCTTACAGAGGTTATGGTGCGACACAGGGCCTTTTTGCAGTTGAGTCGGCTGTAAATGAACTGGCAGACAGACTTCATATGGACCCGTTTGAAATCAGATTTAAGAACATAGTAAAAGAGGGCGATGTAATGCCTGCTTACTATGGACAGGTTAATACAAGCTGTGCACTTGACAGATGTCTTGCAAAGGTCAAAGAGATGATTAAATGGGATGAGAAATATCCTATGAGAAAGATTTCTGATACTAAGGCACGTTTTGTCGGAATGGGCATGGCAATGCAGGGCTCAGGTATATCAGGAGTTGATGTCGGCAGTGCGACACTAAAGCTTAATGATGAAGGTGTATATACTATGAACATCGGAGCTGCTGATATGGGAACAGGCTGTGATACAATACTTGCACAGATTGCAGCAGAGGTTCTTGAATGCAGCACAGACGATATAAGTGTATTTGGTGCAGATACTGACATATCACCTTATGATTCAGGTTCATACGCATCAAGTACAACATATGTAACTGGTAAGGCTGTTGAAAAATGTGCATTAGAGCTTAGAGACAGAATCGAAAAGCTTGGTGCTAAGATGTTAGGCTGCGAGAAATGTGATGTCACATTTGACGGAAAGAAAGTAATATGCGAATCAGGTGAGAACAAGGATAAATGTGTAACCCTGGCCGATATATCAACAGCATCCATGTGTGGTAATGATATAGCACTTTCAGTTACCAATACACATACATCACCTATTTCACCACCACCATTCATGGTTGGAGCAGCGGAGGTCGAGGTTGACCTTCTCACAGGTGAGAGCCGTGTTGTTGAATATGACGCATGTGTTGATTGTGGAACACCTGTTAATCCTAACCTTGCAAGAGTACAGGCAGAGGGAGGTATCTTACAGGGAATCGGAATGACAATGTCAGAGAATATCACATATTCAGATAAAGGCAAGCTGTATGAGAACTCATTTTTACAGTATAAGATTCCGTCAAGAATGGATATCGGACATATTAATGTTGAGTTTGAGAGCAGTTACGAGAATGCAGGTCCTTTTGGTGCTAAATCAATCGGAGAGGTTGTAATTAATACACCGCTTCCTGCAATTACAGATGCATTAAGCCATGCGGCAGGAAAGAGATTTTACGAGCTTCCTATAACTCCTGACCAGATTGCAATGGCAAGTGTAAAAGATAATTAAAACTGATTGACCATAGAGCCTTGTAATGTTAGAATAATTTCTTATAATATGACAGATAATTTACTTACGAAAGGAATCATTACTATGAATTTTCTTGAAGAAAGAATTATGAAGGACGGAGTTGTCAAAGAAGGCAACATTCTTAAAGTAGACAGTTTTCTTAATCATCAGATGGATGTTAAGCTTTTCAAGCAGATGGGCGAAGAATTTAAGAGAAGATTTGCCGGAAAGAATATTAATAAGATTATAACAATTGAGGCTTCAGGAATTGGTATTGCATGTATAGTTGCAGAATGCTTTGATGTACCGGTTGTATTTGCAAAGAAGTCACAGAGTGTCAATATTGATGGTGATGTGTATTCTGCGGAAGTTGAATCATTTACACATAAGTGCAAGAATCAGGTTCTTATATCTAAGAAGTTTGTAGGTCCAGAGGATCATGTACTTATTATTGATGATTTTCTTGCAAACGGATGTGCACTCCAGGGACTTATATCTATTGTCAATCAGGCAGGCGGAACTGTTGAAGGTATTGGAATCGCAGTTGAGAAAGGCTTCCAGCAGGGTGGACAGATTATCCGTAACCTTGGATACCAGCTTGAATCTCTGGCTATTGTTGATGGAATGAATGCTGCAGATGGCAGTATTAATTTCAGAGAGGAGTAATCATGAATGAATATCAGTTTTTTTCACCAGTAGATGTCGTATTTGGATGCGGAAGTCTTTCTAAGCTTCATACTCTTAAGATGCCAGGAAAGAAAGCACTTCTTGTTATAAGCAATGGAAAGTCTGCAAGGATGAATGGTTCACTTGACAGAACAATAGATGAACTTAAACAAGCTGATGTTTCATATGTGCTTTATAACGGAATAGGAGCTAATCCGCTGAAGTCAGCAGTTGAAGAAGGCGCAAGAATTGGTCGCGAGAATGGAGTTGACTTTGTTGTTGCTTTAGGTGGCGGTTCAGTTATGGATGCGGCTAAGAATATGGCAATGTTCATTCCACAGCCATCAGATAATCTGTGGGATTATGCTAATAGTCCATCAGGTGGTAAGATGACACCTCCTAATGAGATGCTTCCATGGATTGCAATTACTACATCAGCAGGAACAGGCTCAGAGGTTGATACTATCGGAGTAATTTCTAATCCTGATACTAATGAAAAGATTGGTATTGGTGGAATGGCGGGAATGTTTGCAAAGTATGCAATTGTTGACCCTGAGCTTATGAAAACAGTTCCACCGAAATTCACTGCATATCAGGGGTTTGATGCACTTTTCCATTCATTGGAAGGGTATATAAGCAACAAACATAATATTATGGGAGATATGATTCAGCGTGCCGCGATTGAAAATATCGGACATTATCTTGCAAGAGCAGTTAAGGATGGTAACGATATTGAGGCAAGAGAACATGTTGCATACGCTAATACAATGTCTGGCTATTCAATGGTTGTAACATCATGTATATCAGAACATTCTATGGAGCATGCAATGAGTGCATATCACCCTGAGCTTCCTCATGGAGCGGGACTTATCATGCTGTCTAAGGAGTACTTCACATTCTGGATTAATAAGCATGTATGTGATGAACGCTTCATTGATATGGCACATTTTCTTGGAATGGAAAATGCATCTAAACCGGAAGATTTCATCACGGCACTTCTTGAATTACAGAAGGCATGTGGAGTTGATGACCTTAAGATGTCTGATTACGGAATAAAGAAGGAGGAAGCAATGACACTTGCCAAGAACGCAAGGGCAACAATGATGAGATTGTTCGTAAGAGACCCTCAGGAAACTACTGATGAAGAGATTGCGGGTATATACGAGAGAGCGTATAGATAATATTTATTAATTATAGGTATAATGTTCACATGATGAATGTTATACCTTTTTTAATAAAAATGAGATATTTTTAATGTTTAAATAATATATATTGACACATATAATTATATGTGATATTAATATATTAAAAGAATTAAATCTTTTCTAAAGTAACTTGGTGTTGATTGCTTCAATAATCAACACCAGTTGCTTATCAAAGCTGGATATTCATAGATTAACATATATTTATGAAAGTTCGTTTATGAAGGTTTATTTTTCTAAAAACATTTATAGACATTCATTCAGCAAAATCCACATAACACATAATTGAATAATGCAGGCTTGTTTTAGATATCCGTAAATGCTAATATACTTATATAGATAAAGATAATATTTATTAGTATATGTGCGTGGATATCTGCCTGCGAAAGAGACGAGGAGGATATCTATGGCAGAGAAGAAAGACAATGTAACATCTAAATTTAAGGACAATGTATTCTGTATGTTATACAGAGATAAGAGAAATCTTTTAGAACTGTATAATGCACTTAACAATTCAGCTTACACGAATGTGGATGATTTGCAGGTAACGACATTAAACGGCGGTTCATATATGAAGTATAAGAATGATGCTTAATTTTTACTATGTATGAGCCTGTATATGTTTGAGCAGCAGTCTAGCAAGAATCCTAATATGCCGTTAAGATTTTTGCACTATGTATCAGATGTGTTCAGGGAGCTGTTCAGTAATTCCATGCTTCACAGGAGAAGTATGATTAAGATTCCTGTTCCACATTTTGTGACATTCTACAATGGTCTGGAAAAATGGATTGAAGATGAGGATGAAATCAGGCTGTCAGATATGTATGAGATTCCGACAGATAATCCGGAGTTGGAGCTTAAGGTGCGTGTTATCAACATTAATAAAGATGTACATATCCTTAATAAGTGCAAAACGCTGCGTGATTATATGACATTTGTTAATAAGGTCAGATTCAAGATGGGTGTTGAAGGGGACGATGTCAGGATTGCGGTAACAGAGGCGATGGACGAATGTATAGATGAGGATATACTTGTCGATTTCTTTGAAAAGCACAGGGAGGAGGTCGTCGAAGTGAGTATATATGATTATGATGAGGAAGATGTCAGAAGGACATTATTTGAAGAAGCAAAGGAAATGGCTAAAGAAGAATTAAAAGAAACAGTTATAGAAGAATTAAAACGAGAAGCAAAAGAAGAATTGACCCAAGAAGCATTTGCAGAGGGTGAACAGAGCGGAGAACAATTAAAGATAGTTAATCAGGTCATAAAGAAAGTAAAGAAGTCAAAAACTCTGGAGACAATAGCCTCAGAACTAGAGGAAGAAGAGGCAGATATAAAGCCAATATACGATGCAGTAGTCTCATCTGCCCCAGATTATGATATTAATGTAATTAAAGATAGATTAGACAATATGTGAGATATTTATTTCTTCATAAATGAAACAAAATCAAACTTCTTATCAAGCCATCTGCCGACAAGGCCGATGGCTTTTCCCATTGTAAATGCAGCAACAACAGTACCGATGCCAAGACCATTAACATGACCTAATATCAGGCCGGTAAGACATGCAGTTACGGCAAGGCATATAACATCAAAAGAAATCTTGATGCGTGAATAGGCAATGCCTGTAATATCAGCAAGCTCACGAGGGAAAAGGTCAGTAGGGATAATTGGAAGTCTGCACCTGTTAGAAAGAGCTATGCCGAGACTTATCAGGCAGTAGCTTATAATAAAGTACATAATTCTGAAACCGAATGCTGTTGGGAGCATTGGAACCCACATATTGTGCAGGTCGATACATTCGCCAAATATGAACCCGACAACGAATGAAAACAGATATGACGGTACGAGCTTCTTACGCAGAATCATAAGACTGAGGACAAGAAGTCCCTGAAACATATATGTAAATGTACCGAGAGTAATCTTAGGGAAAACTTCGGAAAAAGCGTATGGAACGCTTGAAATTGCAGATATTCCGGTACCTGAATAAAGCATAAGCACAACTCCAAGGCTGTTGATTATAACAGCAAAGGCAAGAATAAGCTCACCTCTGAGTGTTGTCTTAACATTTTCAGAAACAGAACCGGCATTTAAATCTATTGCACTATCAATTGAACTCATGATGAATCCCCTTTCCTTTTTAATAAAGAACATAATCACAGTCTCTAAGTGTAATTTCATTATTGATTAATAACAAATGAATAATTTTAATGAAATTATAGATTTTGTCTATAGAACTGTTTATAATTAAGATAAAGATAATAAATGTGCATGGGAGGCTGATATGAATATATATAACCTGCGATATTTTGTTACACTTGCAAGAATCCGTCAGTACACGAAAGCGGCAGAAGAATTGTGCATTACACAGCCTAGTCTTAGTCATGCAATATCACAGATGGAAAAGGAACTTGGTGTCAGACTCTTTGAAAAAAACGGACATAAGATAACGCTGACTCAATTCGGAGAGGAGTTTCTTTCTTATGCAGAAAAGACTCTGGCTGTGTTAGATGATGGAATCGCTTCTATTAAAAGAAGTGCAATGGGAAATGGAACGATAAGATTAGGACTTGTAAGACCATTAGGAATAAACTATGTTCCAGAGATGGCGTCAGCATTTATAAAGAAGAATCCGCAGCTCGATATAGATTTTACATTTCATACAGATGTTACAGGCAGGCTGCTTGATGATATGCAGCTCGGGAAATATGACCTGTTGTTCTGCTCCAAGCCATCAGAAGAATATCACTTTTCGGCTGAGCCTGTCATGAAGCAGAGGTTGGTGCTTATTACTCCCAAAGGACATCCGTTGGCTAAGAAAAATGAAAGAAACATTAATCTTGCAGAGACAGCAGACTATCCATATGTATGTTTTGACAAGAACTCTGGAATAAGAAGCATATTTGATGAAATGTTGAAAAAATCGGACACAACAGTAAAGATTGCATATGAAACTGAGGAGGATCAGGTTATTGCCGGGTTGGTTGCTAATGGATTTGGAATAGCGGTAGTTCCATATATGGATATATTGGAAAAAATGTCTGTAGAAATATTTGAAATCGAGTCACCGGAATATGAAAGAAGCTTCTATATGGTTAATGATAATAGTACATACATGTCTCCTGCTGTAGAGACGTTCAGGAACTTTGTTATAGAGAATACAAGTGTTTTAACGGCTTTGTAGAGATTAATATAATTAATGAATAACCGGTTATATCTTAATTAAATGACAAATTTGTAGAAAAATTAACAGGTTTTATTGATACATTTTTGACAAATTTTAATGAAATTATTAAATAAAAATAAAGTTTGCCAGAATTCAATGTAAAAAATAACAAAAATGAACGCTGGTCATAAACAATTTTTTGTTAAAAATGTACGATTATTAAAGGAGAAAATAGTGTCAAACCTAGGCAGAATCTAGGCTTGACATTATTTTTTTTGTGGAATAAAATCCGTGAACAGAAAAGAAATATATTTCATATTTAGAAAGGAGGTCGTGCAGATGGATGCTTTGGTAGAAGGGCTTATGGAAGAACTTAATTGTGAGACAGTGTTCACTATACCTTTGTTTGGTGGAATCCCAGTATATGAATCCGTTGTTGTTACATGGATTATCATGGCTGTTGTGTTCCTGTTGTGTATTCTGCTAAGCCGAAATCTAAGTGTGGAAAACCCCAGTCGCAGACAGGTAGTTGTAGAAACAGCAATAAAGGGACTCAATGATTTCTTCACTGAGACAGTAGGAGAAAAAGGAAAGGCATACATTCCATATCTGTCAGCAATTGCTATTTACATAGGAATTGCGAACCTGATAGGACTGCTTGGTTTCAAGCCACCAACTAAGGATATGAATGTTACAGCAACACTGGCATTGATGAGTATTGTGCTTATTGAGGTCGCAGGAATCAGAGCCAGAGGAACTAAAGGCTGGCTTAAGAGTTTTGCAGAACCAATGCCTATAATACTTCCTATTAATATTCTGGAAGTATTTATCAAGCCCTTATCACTTTGCATGCGATTATTCGGTAATGTTTTAGGTTCATTTGTAATCATGGAATTATTAAAGATGGTAGTTCCGGCAGTTTTACCGGCAGTATTCAGTTGTTACTTCGATATATTCGATGGACTGATACAGGCGTATGTTTTCGTATTCTTAACTGGTCTTTTTATAAAAGAGGCTACAGAGTAAGAGTATATGTAACAAGAATAAATGTTTTAAAAAGGAGATTATTATTATGTCAACAATTTTAGTAGCAATCGGAGCAGGTATAGCAGTATTAACAGGTATCGGTGCTGGTCTTGGTATCGGTAAGGCAACAAGCAGTGCAGTAGACGCTATCGCAAGACAGCCAGAGGCAGAAAGCAAGATTAGTAAGTCACTTCTTTTAGGTTGTGCCCTTGCAGAGGCAACAGCTATTTATGGTTTCGTTATCGCCCTTCTTATAATCCTTTTCTTAGGCTAATAACATTTATGGGAAAGATAACTAAGACAAGATAGAAAGGAAGGCGAAGCTAGTGTTAAGTATAGATCCATGGAATATATTATGGACAGTAGTCAATCTGCTCGTCTTATATCTGGTGTTTAAGAAGTTCCTGTTTAAGCCTGTTATGAAAGTAATCAATGCAAGAGAAGATATGATTAAGCAGCAGTTTGATGGTGCTAAGAAGAGTCAGGAAGAAGCAGATGCATTAAAGGCTTCATATGACGAAAAGATTGAAAGTGCGAAGGCTGAAGCTGATGAGATTATTGTAAATGCTAGAAACAGAGCACAGGAAGAGCATGAGGCAGCTTTGGAAAAGACCAGAAAAGAAACAGAAGTAATGCTTGAAAAGGCAAAGGCTGATATAGCTACAGAGAAAGAGAAAGCAACGGAAGCTGCACAGGCAGATATTGCAAGACTCGCTCTCATAGCTGCAAGAAAAATCGTAAAGACAGGTGATGCTCATGACGCAGGCAGCAGTAAATAATGCAATAGTTTTACACCGGTTGTCTGTGAGCAGAGAGGATGTAAGAAGGGCTGATGAGTTATACAGCAAAACTTCAGAACTTCAGAAAATTCTCGCGAATCCTGAAATACCTCTTGCAAAGAAATACGACATCATTGATAAAGTATTTGCACTTGATGATACCAAGGAGCTTATGAAGAATTTCATTAAAGAAATGTGCAAGCTTGGTTATTGTGATGAGATGAGAGACATATTTGATTCATATTACAGAATTGATGATGAAGCAAACCACATTTTAAAAGCAGAGCTTATAAGTGCAGACAGCAGTGATGAAGATGATAATGCAAAGCAGGCACAGGATTTCTTAAAGAGCAGATATCCGGATTATACAATTGAACTGACAAAGACAGTGGATGCGGATCTCTTAGGCGGATATGTTATAAGAGCACATCACAAGGAATACGACAGAAGTTTTGAAGGACGTTTTTGTCAGCTTGAAAGAAAATTAACTGGGAGGTGACCCCTGTGGGCGCAATTAGTGCAACAGATATTATCTCCATTATCCAGAGTGAGATTGAGAATTTCAATTGGGATGAAGCAAGCCGTGAGACCGGTAATGTAATATGGGTCGGTGATGGAATTGCTACTGTATACGGTATTGACCATGCAATGTATGGTGAAATCGTAGTATTTGATAATGGAGTAAAAGGAATGGTTCAGGATATCCGTGAGAATGAGATAGGTGTTATCTTGTTCGGCAGGGATACAGGAATCAAAGAAGGAACTAAGGTTGTAAGAACCAAGAAAAAAGCCGGAATTCCGGTAGGCAGCGCATTTGTAGGAAGAGTAATCAATGCACTTGGCGAGCCTATTGATGGAAAAGGCGATATTAAAGAAGAAGATTACAGACCAATTGAGGAAGATGCTCCTGGTATCGTAGACCGTAAGTCTGTAAGCACACCAATGGAAACAGGAATACTTTCAATTGATTCAATGTTCCCAATTGGCCGTGGACAGCGAGAACTTATCATTGGTGACCGTCAGACTGGTAAGACATCAATTGCCACAGATACAATTATTAACCAGAAAGGTAAAGGTGTTATCTGTGTGTATGTTGCAATCGGACAGAAGGCATCTACAGTTGCCAAGGTTGTATCAACACTTACTAAGCATGGTGCAATGGATTATTCAATTGTTGTATCTTCAACAGCGAGTGATCCTGCATCACTTCAGTATATAGCTCCATATGCAGGTACTGCAATGGCAGAGCATTTCATGCATCAGGGAAAAGATGTTCTTATTGTATATGATGATTTGAGCAAACATGCGGTAGCGTATAGAGCACTTTCCCTTCTGCTTGAAAGATCACCTGGACGAGAGGCTTATCCTGGAGATGTATTCTATCTTCATTCAAGACTTCTTGAAAGATCAAGCCGTTTAAGTGATGCGTTAGGTGGAGGCTCAATAACAGCACTTCCTATAATAGAGACACAGGCTGGTGATGTATCAGCATATATTCCAACAAATGTTATCTCTATCACAGATGGTCAGATATTCCTTGAAACTAACCTGTTTAATTCAGGTATGAGACCAGCCGTTAATGTAGGTCTTTCGGTTTCACGAGTTGGTGGCGCAGCCCAGACTAAGGCAATGAAGAAGGCATCAGGAAGCATAAGAATTGACCTTGCACAGTACAGAGAGATGGAAGTATTTACACAGTTTGCATCAGATCTTGATGATGCAACTAAGGCACAGTTACAGCACGGAAAAGCTCTTATGGAGCTTTTAAAGCAGCCACTCTGCCATCCACTTTCAATGCATGAGCAGGTTATGACACTTGTTATGGCTAACAACGGCGTATTTGATGAGATACCTACTAAGGAAGTTAAGAAACACCAGACAGAATTACTTGAATTCATAGATTTCAAGCATCCTGAAATAGGAAAGCAGATTGAAGATAAGAAAGAGATTAATGATGAGCTGGTTAAGAATATTCTGGAAGCAGTAAAAGAATTTGCATAATGCATGTGTGCTAAAAGAAAGGTAAGCGTATAGATATGGCAAACACAAAGGAAATTCAGGATCGAATAAAAAGTATCAATGATACATTAAAGATTACTAATGCCATGTATATGATTTCTTCTTCCAAGCTTAAGAAATCTAAGAAAATGCTTTCAGACACGGAACCATACTTTTTTACTCTGCAGTCAGAAATGAGCCGAATCTTAAGACATATACCTGATATAAGCAGTATATATTTTAAGACAAATGAGGATAAAGACGCAGCGGATAAAAAGGTAGGCTACATAGTTATTACTGCTGATAAGGGACTTGCAGGTTCATATAACCATAATGTTTTAAAGATTGCGCAGGAGCAGCTTGAAAAGAATCCTAATCATTCATTATTTGTATTAGGAGAACTTGGACGACATTATTTTGAACAGCGCGGTATTGAGATTGAGAAGCAGTTCCACTATACAGTTCAGAATCCTACTCTTAACAGAGCAAGAAATATTTCAGAAGAAATAATAGAACTGTACAGAAAAGGTGAACTTGATGAGGTGTATATCATATACACAAGTATGATTAATGCTATTCAGGAGGAAACACAGATTGAACAGCTTCTTCCTCTTAAGAAGGCAGATTTCAATATCCAGATACCGGTTGATTTCAAAAGAGAGGAACTTGCATTAAAACCTTCCCCAGAGGTAGTTATGGACAGAATTGTTCCTGATTATATAGTTGGTTTCGTATACGGAGCTTTGGTAGAGTCATTCTCCTGCGAACAGAATGCCCGTATGATGGCGATGGAGGCTGCATCAAAGAGTGCAAAGGATATGCTGCACGACCTTGATATACAGTATAACAGAGCCAGACAGGCTTCAATCACACAGGAAATAACTGAGGTTATCGCTGGTGCGAAGTCGCAGAAGAAGAAACGAAAGAAATAATGCGACGGATAGGAGATAATATGAGTAATAAAGGAAAGATTATACAGGTAATGGGACCTGTTGTCGATGTAGCGTTCGAAGATGAGAACCTTCCGGCAATCAGGGACGCACTTGAAGTTAATAATGGTGATAAAAAATGTGTAATGGAAGTTGCACAGCATATCGGTAATGATACAGTCCGTTGTATCATGCTTGCTTCCAGTGAAGGTCTTTGCAGAGATATGGAAGTAACAGCTACAGGCAGCGGCATTAAGACTCCTGTTGGAGAGAAAACTCTTGGCCGTCTCTTTAATGTATTAGGAGAGGCTATTGATGGCAAAGAACAGCCAGATGCGGAGGAAAAGTGGGAAATCCACAGAGAACCTCCAACATTTGAAGAACAGAATCCTGCAGAAGAGATTCTTGAGACAGGTATCAAGGTAATTGACCTTTTGGCACCTTATGCAAAGGGTGGTAAGATTGGTTTGTTTGGTGGTGCCGGAGTTGGTAAGACAGTTCTTATTCAGGAACTTATCAGCAATATTGCAACAGAGCATGGTGGATATTCAATATTCACAGGTGTAGGAGAAAGATCAAGAGAAGGTAACGACCTCTGGACAGAAATGAAAGAGTCGGGCGTTCTTGAAAAAACTGCCCTGGTGTTTGGTCAGATGAATGAACCACCTGGAGCACGTATGCGTGTTGCTGAGACAGGACTTACAATGGCTGAATATTTCCGTGATGAGAAGCATCAGAATGTGCTTTTATTCATTGATAATATATTCCGTTTCACACAGGCTGGTTCAGAGGTTTCAGCACTTCTTGGACGTATGCCTTCAGCCGTAGGTTATCAGCCAACACTTGCAACTGAGATGGGTGAATTACAGGAGAGAATTGCTTCTACAAAGAATGGTTCTGTAACATCAGTACAGGCAGTATATGTACCTGCCGATGACCTTACTGACCCTGCACCTGCAACAACATTTGCACATCTTGATGCTACTACAGTTCTTTCAAGAAAGATAGTTGAACAGGGTATTTACCCGGCAGTAGACCCTCTTGATTCTACATCAAGAATTCTTGAGCCGGACATTGTAGGTGAGGAGCATTATGAGGTAGCAAGAAAGGTTCAGGAAATCCTCCAGAAGTACAAGGAATTACAGGATATCATTGCTATTCTTGGTATGGAAGAGCTTGCAGATGAAGATAAGGTTACAGTATTCAGAGCAAGAAAGATTCAGAAATTCTTATCACAGCCATTCCATGTTGCTGAGAACTTCACAGGTATTCCTGGTGTATATGTTCCATTAAAGGAGACTATAAGAGGTTTCAAGGCAATTATTGATGGTGAGATGGACGAATATCCTGAGAACGCATTTTTCAATGTAGGAACTATAGATGATGTTATTAAAAAGGCTGAGAAGATGCAGTAACATCCTGCCAGAAAGGAAAAACTAATGGCTACAAGTTCATTTTATTTAAAAGTAATATCAGCTAACCGGGTGTTTTTCGCTGGCAAATGCCGTTCTCTGATTGTGCCTGAGTTCGATGGACAGAAGGAAATTCTTGCCCATCATGAAGATATGGTTATTGCAATTGATGAAGGTCAGATGAAGTTCCAGCCAGAGGGCAGCGACGAGTGGATTCATGCTGTTGTTGGAATGGGATTTGTTGAAATCGTCAACAACCGTGTAACTCTTCTTGTTGAGACAGCAGAAAAGCCTGAGGAAATCGATGTAAGAAGAGCAGAGGAAGCTAAGCAGAGGGCTGAGGAGAGACTTCGCCAGAAGCAGAGTATCCATGAGTATTATCACTCAAGAGCAGCACTTGCAAGAGCTATGGCAAGACTTAAGGCAACATCTGGAAAGTAGAATTTATGATACATATATGGGTTTGCACCTGCCAGAATGCTTGTGAATAGCATTCTGGCAGGTGCTTTTTGTCGTGCAGGGATAATGGGTGCTGAAGCATGTAGAATTGTTCTTTATAAGATACTTGTAAATAAATATTCAGCTTGCTATAATATGCAAGCGTATTTTGTATACACAGTTAAAACAAAACGATTGAAGTGTAGGAATACACAATCAGGGAGGAACTAAAGATGTTATCTATGAAAGAAGCGATAGAGAATTATGTGGAAGGTTGTGTTGGGAAGGTTGACTGTCCAGCATACAAGCTTTTTATGAAAGCCATACTTGCAGGAATGATGATTGCATTTGGCGCAGCCGGAAGCAGTGTGGCAGCACATGATATCGTCAATGTAGGAATTGCGCGTCTGGTTGCAGGAGTTGTATTCCCAATGGGACTTATGATGGTTGTTATGACAGGTGCTGAGCTTTTCACGGGAGACTGTCTGGCAATTATGGCAACTGTACAGAAGAAGCACACAGCATTTAAGCTTATAAGAATGCTTGTTGTAGTATATTTTGGTAATCTTCTTGGCTCGTTAATGCTTACATGTATTGATTATGTAAGTGGGCAGTATAATTATTCATCGGGAATACTTGGTGCATATACAATTAAAGTAGCACTTGGAAAATGTAATCTTAATTTTACAACAGCGCTTGCATCGGGAATATTATGTAACATACTTGTGTGTGCAGCAGTTATGCTTGCGGCACGTGCAAAGGATGTAACCGGAAAACTGTTATGTTGTTTTTTTATAATACTGCTTTTTGTTGTAAGCGGTTATGAGCATTGTGTTGCTAATATGTATTATGTACCTGCAGGAATGATAGCAAAACTTAATCCGTTATATGTGAAAGATGCTATGGAGCAATATGGTTATACAGCACAGCAGCTTAGTACATTGAATATACCGAATTTTATATTTAATAATCTTATTCCTGTTACAATAGGTAATATTGTTGGAGGAATGGCATTCTTCGGAATACCGTTGATGTATATTAATGGTGTTGGAGGAAAGAAGGCGTGAGACATATCTTAAAGTATATGGATACGGATTGATGATTTAGAAGAAAATATATTATTACCTATGATTATTCCTTTGGAAACCATTAAAGCATAGGAAGATGTGCAGTAGAAGAATCACAGACGAACACAGACTTACGTATAATATGGACATGAACCAAAATCTGATAATATATTCCTGCAAGTTCCATTATGAAGATTGGCACCTGAAACATGGTGCTTTTTTCTTTACACAAAAATTACATGGTTTCGGAGAATATTATATCGGTAGATAAAAATGTTATCATCTACTACGAAAAAATATGAACATAAATGATGGGGCAAAATAGTGTATCGTCCAACCAGGCAATACATTTGCATCTGACAGCAACATGGTCGCAGAATATAGAGCAGAACCTATAAGAAGATATTATTTCTATTGCTTATAGGCAGAAATATTAGGATTTCTGCTCATAAAGCGCAGATTTCATTGTAAATACCTATAAATGATGGAAAACCACATTATCTATAGGCAATCTTTAGCTTTCTGGCAAGGATAATGTCTGATTCGAGAGAAGAATGTATAGAAAATACCTATAAGCTGTCAGAATATACGACTACCTATAGGTATCATGACAAAAAATCAGACAAGACACTTCTTCATCAATAATAATATGCCTATAAATCTTGAAATATAGATATTCTTATAGGAAATGTTTAACAACATTATAGTGAATTTATCCAATATATGCTACTAAATCAGAGTCTTGAACGTTATTCAGTAACAGATTTCTTGGCAGAACAGCAAGTCTTAACCCGACATATGTCAATACGGATTTAATATCTTATGTTTCAGTTGGCATTGCGTGCGCAATAATATTGCAACTCATATATATAAAGCTGAAGTGCAGAGCATAAGAAAAATACCTCTTAATCAGCAATATACATTCTGATTAAGAGGTGTTTTTCTTCGTCCATTATTAGTAAGTATACTCATGGCGAGGGCGATAATAAAATGCCTGAAGCTGACTGTTACGGTTATAGGTAACTGTATAACAATCGGCTGGTGCATCAGCATAAGTCTCAGGATTAACTCTGATAGTTATTGTCTGTCTGTGAGACTGTCCACTGTTACCGTGTTCTGCACTGGTATTATCCTGTCCTACCCCTTTGAGATTACTGATAGTCTGGACTGGGTACACTTTTGAATTGCGAATAACTCCATTTGCTGCAATAATCCCTCCTTGGACCTTATTTCAAAATGTTACTTCTACATTATATATCGGTTAAATGCGTTATATTATTACATTGAATTTCTTTATAAAAATGTATGATAGAGGAAGATAATGCGTAAGATAAGCCCCATTCCGGACTAATCCAGAGTGGGGCTTATCTTTACGCATAAGCAGTTAATGCTTAATTAATCAATTTCTTTTTTCTTAATTCTGTCAAGATAATCTTTAGTTTCCTTAGCAACCACACCGTTTAAAGCAACGAGTGCAATAAGGTTAGGAATAGCCATCAGACCATTAAATATATCTGCAATTGTCCATACCGCAGATACTGTCATATAAGGACCGATGAATACGCAGAGGATATATACCCATCTGTATGCCTTAATACATTTCTTCTTACCATTAGTAAGGTATTCAAGGCAGCGCTCAGAATAGTAGTCCCAGCCAAGAATAGTTGTAAATGCAAAGAATACGAGGCATAACATAAGAATAAATGAAGCAACTCCATCAGGGAATGGAAGTCCTAACTGGAATGCTTTAGTTGTTACTGCAACACCTTCAAGTCCCATATCGTAAGCTCCTGTAAGAACAATTGCAATACCTGTAATTGAACAGATGATAATAGTATCAATAAAAGTACCTGTCATAGATACAAGACCCTGACGTACAGGTTCATTGGTACGGGCAGCGGCAGCGGCAATAGGTGCACTACCAAGACCGGCCTCATTAGAGAAGATACCTCTTGCAATACCCTTCTGCATAGCTACAACCATGGCACCAAGGGCACCACCAGCAGCGGCCTTAAGACCAAATGCACTCTGCACAATTGTAAGGATGGCAGCAGGAACATCTGTAATATTAAATAAAATAATAAGAATACCTGCTAAAAAATATGTTGCAGCCATGAAAGGAACAATAACCTGAGCAACCTTAGAAATTCTCTGGATTCCACCAATAAGAACAAGAGCAACACAGAATGTAAGGATAAGACAGCTTATAACTACAGTCCATGAATATGTTCTTCCAAATAATGAAACAGTCCATGCGTTGTTAGGATCAAAGAAATTATTAACAGCAGAAGAGATTCCGTTTACCTGTGTAAATGTACCAATTCCTAAAAGACCAACGCCTATACCAAAGAAAGCAAATATCTTGGCAAGCCATTTCCACTTAGGTCCCATACCATGTTCAATATAGTTAAAAGGACCACCAACAACATGACCATCTTCGTCAACCTGTCTGAACTTAACTGCTAAAAGACATTCTGCGTACTTGGTAGCAGTACCAACTAAGGCAGCAAGCCACATCCAGAATAATGCACCAGGACCGCCTGAGACAATAGCAGTAGCAACACCTACGATATTACCTGTACCAATTGTTGCTGAAAGTGCTGTACATAGTGCTGCGAAACTGCTCACTTCACCGTGCTTTCCATCAGTTTCGTCTTTGAAAATGTACTTAAAAGCACGACCAAGATTAGTAAACTGAACACCCTTAAGTCTGATAGTAAGAAACAGACCAACTGAAAGTATAAGGACAATGAGTGGGATTCCCCAGACATATGCGTCAATAGTATCGAGAATAGTATTGATTTTACTAAACATATTATGTATTCTCCCTTTTTATAAAAAATTAAGACAAATTTTACCATAAAACAACATTTTTTTCAATTGAATACTGTTATTTCCTAATATAATAAATAATTTTGTTAAATGTTGCTTATTGACAAACTCTGTCAATTTATATATTATTGTTGAAAACAAAGGCGTTTTGCAGATAAAGCAAGACGCTTTTTCCTTATTATTAAGGTATTATCCGGAAGATATAATCGGGAGAGACTGTTTAAAAATGCAGCGCCGAAGGTGACAGCGAAAACTCTCAGGCAAAAGGACCGGTTATGGACGGAACTCTGGAGAGCTGTGTAGATACAGCACCGAAGAAGCAATTTCTAAGCAGAGGGATGAGGAATATTGAGGCTGATTTGCTTGGGGAGAATCTTTCAGGTTTTTAACAGAGGCATAGGTGTATTAAAGTGCGCCTGTAGCCTCTTGTTTTTATGTAAAGATATATTAGGAAGGGAATCTTCTTAGGAATCTTGATAAGGCGGGATTGCAAGGCACGAAAAGGCTAAAGCAAAGGAGAGAAACATTATGAAGACAGACATTGAAATTGCACAGGAAGCAGTAATGGAGCCAATTAAGAATGTTGCAGCCAGATGCGGCATAAGCGAGGATGATCTTGAATTATACGGAAAGTATAAGGCTAAGATATCAGATGAGTACATCAACAGTGTCAAAGACAATGAAGATGGAAAGTTAATTCTTGTTACAGCCATTAATCCAACTCCGGCAGGAGAGGGAAAGACAACAATTACTGTAGGGCTTGGAGAAGCATTCGGAAAGCTTGGCAAGAAGGCAGTTATAGCACTTCGTGAGCCATCACTTGGTCCATGTTTCGGTATCAAAGGTGGAGCAGCAGGTGGTGGATATGCACAGGTTGTTCCTATGGAAGAGCTTAATCTGCATTTTACAGGCGATTTCCATGCAATCACATCAGCTAACAACTTATGTGCAGCACTTCTTGATAACCATATACAGCAGGGCAACGAACTTGGAATTGACCCAAGATGTGTTACATGGAAAAGATGTATGGATATGAACGACCGTGTTCTTAGAAATATAGTTGTAGGTCTTGGTTCTAAGGTTGACGGAACTGTAAGAGAAGATCATTTTGTTATCACAGTTGCGTCAGAGATTATGGCAGTATTATGTCTTGCAACAGATATGAAGGATTTAAAGGAAAGACTCGGCAAGATGGTAGTTGCTTACAATTATCAGGGACAGCCTGTTACAGCATCAGATATCAAGGCAGTAGGTTCAATGGCAGCTTTGTTAAAGGATGCATTAAAGCCTAACCTTATCCAGACACTTGAGCATACTCCAGCATTAGTACATGGTGGACCATTTGCTAATATCGCACATGGCTGTAATTCAGTAAGAGCAACTAAGACAGCACTCAAGATGGCAGATTATGTAATCACAGAGGCAGGATTTGGCGCAGATTTAGGAGCAGAGAAATTCTTCGATATAAAGTGCCGTAAGTCAGACTTAAAGCCAGATGCAGTTGTATTAGTAGCAACAGTAAGAGCACTTAAGTACAACGGCGGAGTACCTAAGACAGAATTATCAGCAGAGAATCTTGACGCATTAAAGAAGGGAATCGTAAACCTTGAAAAGCATATCGAGAATTTGCAGAAATATGGCGTGCCTGTAGTTGTTACACTTAATGCATTTGTATCAGATACACAGGCAGAATTAGATTATATACAGAAGTTCTGTGAAGATAAAGGCTGTGAATTCGCCCTTGCCAAAGTATGGGAAAAGGGTGGAGAAGGCGGAATTGAGCTTGCAGAAAAGGTTCTTAAGACACTTGAGACAAAGAAGAGCAATTTCCATTGTCTGTATGAGACAGACCAGCCGGTTAAAGCAAAGATTGAGACAATTGCCAAAGAAATATATGGCGCAGGAAGTGTTAATTATTCGGCAGCAGCTAATAAGCAGATTGCACAGCTTGAACAGTTAGGATTTGGTAATCTTCCAATCTGTATGGCTAAGACACAGTATTCGCTTTCAGACGATCCGACATTACTTGGCCGTCCGGATGGATTTGAGATGAATGTAAGAGAAGCATATGTATCAGCCGGTGCAGGCTTCATAGTAGTGCTTACAGGTTCAGTAATGACAATGCCAGGACTTTCAAAATCACCAGCGGCATATAATATAGATGTTAATGATGATGGGGTAATAACTGGGTTATTCTAGAAAAGTGACTCCCGGGAGTGGGATGCAGGTGGTTGTGGGGTGTGGAATCCCTCCGGTAAACTGCACTGCATAATAATAAGCATTGAGTGTTTAGGTAATTATACCATCCGCTAACGATGTCTACGCACATCCATGTGCGAGACATCTCACACGCCATCCATGGCGTGTGTACGCTTTGGTTTACTTATGACTCAATGCTTTTATTATGCGCACAGTTTACAGTCGGAATACCGCACCTCACAAACCACCTGCCTCCAAACTTCCGGGAGTTTTTCTACATAGGAGATGAGAATATCTCTCCCGCCCAACCTTGCCAAAGGCGGGGCGGAGCAGTTGTCCGGTAAAGAAAAGCCCAGCCGTGTATATTAGTAAAATCAAAACCGTATGAAGACGCCGGCACTTGGTAAGCTGGGAAAGCTGCCAGAAAGTGGTAGCAAATCCCAGCGAACCTAGTACCGCTGCGTCGGAATCCGAGCGGAAGCGTGTTTTGATTTTACTAATATACACGGCTGGGCGTGCTTTAGGGGAGCAACTTCCTACAACATAACTCCCGACTTCTCCTTACTTCTCTCAATCATATGATTCAGCTTCTCAAATGGTTTCTGTAAGAACAATCCGATAATCAGCGAAACAACTATATATATTGAAAGAAATGCGAGGTTCTTAATGTAATCATATCTGTACATTCCTGCTATGCATTCTCTTAATGCATCCATTGAATATGGGAAGAGCAGGAATCTGTATATTATCTGGTATGCGTTAGGAAGTACTTCTATAGGGAATGTACCGCCTGAGCCGGCAACCTGTATAACTAGCAGGACAATTCCAAGAGCTTCACCGATATTTCCAAATGCAACAGTAAGGCTGTACATAAAGAAGGTGAATACGAAGCTAGAGAATGCACATGCAACCCAGTAAAGGAATGGGTGGTAACACTGGATTCCTATGTAGAAAAGATTTCCAAGTGTTATAAGCAGTGCTTGAAGCTGTCCAACTGCAAAGAAGATAAAATATCTTCCAAAGAATTTTTCGTATCTCTTTGCGTCTGCTGGAATATCTGGAGCAGGATGCACAGGTGTGTGCATAATAGCAACAAGTATAAGTCCACCAAACCACAGTGCAAGTATTGTGTAGAATGGTGAAGCACTTGTTCCATAGCTTTTAACAGCATATACCTGTTCAGTTGTTATATTTACAGGTGCAGAGAGAAAATCTCCCAAAGTATTAGCATCTGCATTTAACATCTCTGATAATAAACCATATGTATCCTGTTCAGTGATTGTGTTTAATGTATTAATTGCGTTATCAAGCTTTGTCTCAAGGTCACTGAGAAGCTCTTTAGTCTGAGTGAGTGAGCCTGATGTAAGCTTAATTGCAGCAGAAAGGTCTGCAACATCCATATTCATGTCTGAATAAAGCTCTGTTAATGAACTCATAATGCTCTGAATCTGGGACATCTGGTTTGAAAGAGCAGATGATAATTCATTTAAAGATTCAGAGGAATTACCATTTACAAGAGCCTGTAAGGTTATTAACTGCTGCTGCTGTAACTGTAATTGTGTATAAACTTGCGGTGCAGCATTGTTTGAACTGCTGCTTATTGATGATGTAAGGTCAGTAATTGCAAGCATTGAGTTAAGAATTACATCATATGTTGAAAGTGTAGTCCTTGCGGATGTAAGTCTGTTAATAACTGCATCCATAAGAGAACCGGTTTCTTTATCAGCATCTTTGATAACCGAGTCGCCAGTGCCGGCAATCGTAGATACGATTGTATCTATAAATGTCTGGTTTACCTGCTGCTGAACTGCTGTTTTAGCCTTGTCTGTTATCTTAGGTGCAATAGCGTTTGCTTTCTGGTTACAGTAATATTTTAACTGAGGATGTTCCATGGAATCACTTAAGAAGCTTATAAGATTCTTGGAAAAATTCTCTGGAACAACGAGGGCTGCATAATACTCACCGCTGTATACGCCTTCGATTGCTTCATCTGATGAAGCAACAAACTGCCAACCGATAGTGTTATTAGTTTTAAGTGCATCAATTATGGTGTCACCGACATTAAGCTCCGTTCCTTCAAGAGAAGTACCTTTGTCAACAGATACAACAGCAACTTTAATCCTGCTTGTGGAAGCCTGTCCATATGGATCCCAGTTTGACAGGATATTAAACCATGAATACAATGCAGGAATAACGGTAAGACCGATAATTACGCATATTGCAATCACATTTGTTTTTATGTGGCTAAGGTCAGACTTGATAATTTTAAATATATTTCTCATAACTGTACCTCACTTAAAAATGCTTTGATACTGTCTGTAATGGAAGCATCTGCCTGTTTTTCCTGAATTTCTATATTAAGGTCGTTTAATTTTCTTGCAAGCTTGTCATCAATGTAATCAATAATTATAAGATAAGCACAGAAAATAAAAAGCGAAATTACCCAGAGAAGAAGATAAACAACCTTGGCGGTATCCATGGTAAACATAAGTACCATGAATACTAAGGGAATTATCATCATGCATCTTAAGCAGATTTTTTTCTTGTGCTGGTTTTTAGTGTGCATGTTTTCTGCAAATGCTGTTATTTCTGCAAGAACAACATCTAAGTCAAGATTTTTATGGACTGTATTGTTGTCACTGGCAGAACCAGCATTATCAAGATTTTCATCTATAAAATCATCGTTTTGCATAAATCCATATCTCCTTTACATAAAATGTGTCTCTTTCATACGGCGTTCAAAGAACTCGCGTACTTCAAGAAGTGACTTTCTGATACCAAGTCCGAGAATAAGCGAGATAACAGCATAGGCACATAATTTCACAAGAAATACTGCATAATCGCACTGGTATAATCCGCTTATTGCCTCCCTCATTGCATTAATTGCATAAGGGAACGGGAAGTAGAGGTATACATTCTGGAAGAATTCAGGAAGCAGTTCGATTGGATAAGTACCGCCTGAACCGGCAATCTGTAACACAATCATTACAACGGCAATAGCCTTTCCCAAGTCACCAAATGTAAGAACAAGTGTGTATATAAATAAAGTAAATACAAAGCTTGTTATAGCAGCTGCTAACCATAGCATGAATGGGTGGGTGCAGTCAATTTTTAAAATATATAAATCTCCAAGAACAACTACCAGAGCCTGAAGCTGTCCCATTGCAAGGAACAGAAGCGCACGTCCGATATATTTCTGATGTTCTGTGGCGTCCTTGAATTCATCATCTTCGTAGTCAACCTTTACTTTCATAAGGGCAACTAAAACAATTCCTCCAACCCAGAGGGCAAGTGTTGTATAGAAAGGAGTAACACTTGTTCCATAATTAGTCTGCATATAGACATAGATTTCTTCTACCTGTACAGGTTCTGAAAGGAACGATGCAATTGACTCAGCATCTGAGTTGATGAAATCCATTATTAACTTATATGTAGAAGATGAACTGATATCTCCGACAGAACCAGAGATAACAGACAACTTGCTGTTAAGTGAGTCGAGCAAAGTTTTTGTACTTTCGAGTGTTGTATTAATATTTACAGAAATATCACTTACACCAAGAAGCATCTGTGTTATTCCGTTAATGCTGTCTCCGGTACTGCTTATATTGGAAGCAAGACTGCTTACAGCATTTTTAACAGATGATTCCAGGAGATTTACATTAGTTCTGATAACAGTCTGTATAATAACCTGACTTTTTTGTATCTCTGAACGACACTGTTCAACAACTGATTTTATCAACTGATATTTGACCTGAAGGGTTTCGGGAGAGTCAGTTAAAATGTCAGCACATTGTTTTACAAGGTTATAAGCTACATTTTCCATAGCATTTACTGATGAAAGTGCAGATTTTAAAGCTGTAATAACAGATGGATCAATACCATCTATCTTGCTTAAAGAATCAATGGCATCTTCAAGTGCTTTATTCTGATTAATAAGTTCGTTGAGCTTATTATTGGCATTATTAAGTTCAACACCAGCCTGTCCGACATCAGTTATAGCTGCATTTACAGCATTATCAACAGATTTAAGTGAGTCATCTGCCAATTCATTCATGGCTTTAAGTACAGAGTCAATCTGATCATAAATGTCATTGGTAATGTTGTCGAGTGTCTTGTTGGCAATGTCTGCAACATCAGTAGTTCCTGTGATAACATCTTTTATTTCAGGCAGAACTTCCTCAAGAGCTGCAAGATTATCAGCAAGGTTTGAATTACTCTTAATAAACATGTCAATCATGGTGTCGTAAGAACTTATATTAGCTGAAATGCTTTGTAAGTCCTTAACTGTCTTTTCTATGATTGCAGGATCGTTTTCTGCGATTTCGTTAAGTCCCTGCATAATCGTCTTGACACACACATCAATGAATTCTGAATTGATAGTGTTCTGAAGTGTGCTTTTTCCTGTGTCTGTAATCTTCGAAGCAACAGCATTTTTCTTGGAATTCTCATAATATGTAACTGTTGGCGGATTAAGACCGTTATCAAGGAAATCATACAGGCTTCGTGAAAAGTCCTCACCGACTACGATAACTGCATAGTACTTTCCGGCATACAGCTTATTCATAGCCTCGTCTTTAGTTTCAGGAAAACGCCAGCCTAACTTGTCATTAGAGTGAAGCTGTTCAACAATCTGTTCTCCCATGTTGATAGTAGAATCATCAGATTCAGAGTAACCCTCGTCCTCAGAAACAATAGCAATCTGGACGGACGCAGTGTTTGCGTAAGGATCCCAGTTGGAATAAATGTTAAACCATGCATAAAGCGATGGAATAAGGCACAGACCAAGTGCAATGGCTAAAGCCAGAATATTCCTGCTAAGACCTTTCAAATCTCTTTTAAAAATCTTAAATATCATAACATTCCTCTATTCTTTAGTTTTCGTTTTGAACTTATATGTATTTTACTTAAGAAACTGGGGAAAATCAATACAGAGAGGACAATTCAGACATATTTAGTAAATAAGAAAGGATACAGAACTATGAACATATTGTATTGCGGGGATAAACCTATGCAGAAGGGAATTCTATTATCTTCAATGTCTCTTGTTGAAAATGTGGACGAACCGTTAAATATATATATTATTACGGTTGATTACAGGGAAAAAGGTGTTAATTACAAACCGGTTGATAAAGTATTTGCAGAGTATCTTAAAAAAGAATTGAATAAATCGGACATTGATGTAAATGTTTCACTTATTGATATTACAAGATATTTTGTTGAGGAACTGCCAGAGGCAAATATGCAGACAAGGTTTACTGCATGCTGTATGCTGCGCCTGTTTGCTGATAAGACAGATATTAATGAAAGACTTCTTTACCTTGATACAGATGTGCTTTGCAGGAAGAATTTCAGCGACTTCTATTATCAGGATATGGAGGGGATAGAGATTGCGGGAGTTTCTGACTATTATGGCAGATGGCTTTTTGGTGATGGTTACATTAATTCCGGTGTAATGCTTATGAATATGAATATTATACGGGAGAATGGACTTTTGGAAAAATGTCGTGAACAATGCATAAGAAAGGAAATGTTTATGCCTGACCAGACGGCTATTAATACATTTGCAACAAGAGTCAATCTGTGTGGACACAGGTTTAATGACCAGAGGAGACTGCATGGCAACACTGTTTTTCAGCATTTTACAACTACGTTCCGTGTATTTCCAGTAATAAGAACTGTTGCGGTCAAACCGTGGGAGATTGACAAAATGCATAATGTACTTGGGCTTCATGAATATGATGCACTTCTTGAATCTTATAACAGAGAATATGAGGAATACAAGGCCGTTTCGCGTATTCCGGTGGTTTTCTCTATTAATGAGCAGTATGCACCGTATCTAGCTGTGTGTCTTAAATCTCTGGCTGTACATGTGGCTGTGGATGAGCGTTACCGCATTATTGTTATGTGCGATAATGTGAAGAATATTACTATGATTCAGCTTCGCAATGTAATAAAGGACTACGAAAATATAGACATTGAATTTGTTGATATAAGAAAGAAAATGCATGAATTTTCAGAAAGCTTTGGACAGACCGTTACAGACAGGCAGGAAAACAGGCTTTATTCAGGCGAGTTTACGTTGACAATATATTTCAGGTTATTTATTGCAGAGCTTTTTCCTGAATTAGATAAGGCTGTATATATTGATTCGGACACGGTAATAAATGATGATATTGCAAAGCTTTATTCGGTTGACATGGGCGATGCAATGTTTGGCGCAGTAAGAGATACATTTGCAGGAAAGAATACTATACTGGCTCATTATATTGAAAATGTAGTGGGGATAGAACGAAACGAATACGTCAATTCGGGAGTGCTGGTTATGAATCTTGACAAAATGAGGCGTACTCATCTGGCAGACATATTCTTAAAACTTATGGCAGAGTATCATTTTGACAGCGTTGCACCCGATCAGGATTATATTAATGCCATCTGTGCAAAAGACATTTATTTTCTTGATAAGGAGTGGAATGTCATGCCCAATAAGGGCGGGGAGTATATGGCAAGACCGAAGCTGATACATTTTAACCTGTTTGACAAGCCGTGGCATTACAGTGAGATTCCGTATGAGGAGTATTTCTGGCAGTATGCAGCGGAGTCAGGCTTTTATCCGCTGCTGATTAAACAGCGTGAGCAGTATGGGGACAGTGAAAGGAGTGCTGACCGTGAGAATTTAAAGAAGCTTCTTGCAAGGGCAGAGAATATTGCAGACGGCGACGGCGTTAAGTTTTCTGATGTTGTGGGAAGTGGTAGCTTTGCAGGCGATAACATTTTGGAGGAGATATGATTGGTGACAGGGAACAGGTCTATGAAAATATTAAGACGGCTGTAAGACTTAATCAGTTGAATTCAAAGGTTGAGCCGGGAGATCCAAAGCTGTTACGCGAAGATAAAGAAGCATTGTTAAGACATTATATTGATTATAGGACAGCATATGGTTATTGCGTGAAAAAGTATATAGCAGAAGCCATATTTTATGCAGGAACTTCGGCAGTCGGACTTATAACACAGGTCAGTGGACTTGAGAATCTTTCAGAAGTTAAAGGTCCTGCGATTGTAACATGCAATCATTTCAGCCCGTTAGATCCTGCAATTGTCAGGTTTGCCATGAGAAAGGCAGGGTTTACGCGCATAAGTATTGTTAATCAGGATTCAAATCTTGCAATGAAAGGATTTGTAGGGTATATGCAGAGGTACGCAGATACAATGCCCGTAAGCAGCCTGAAATGGTTTATGGAGACGGAATTTCCTAATCAGATTAAGAATGCACTTGATAATAACAGACTTGTGCTTATATATCCTGAGCAGGAAATGTGGTTTAATTATCGGAAGCCACGCCCGTGCAAGAGAGGTGCATATCTGTATGCCGTTAAGTTTAATGTGCCAGTGATTTCGCTGTTTGTTGAGCAGCTGGTTAAGAGTACACATTTGCACACATTCAGGGTGCATGTTCTGCCGGTAATATATCCGGACAGGCAGCTTGATGAGAGAACAGCGAGTTTAAGGATGCAGCACACAGACTATGAGCAGAAATGCGCTGCATATGTCAAGGCATATGGAAAGAAGCTTACCTATGATTTTGAAGACGGAGATATTGTGGGAAGATAAAAGCATTTGAAGAGCGTGATATCGTGGGAGAACAAAATTATTTGACGCGGGAAGAATAGAAGTGTATATATATTTGAAGAAATTGCAAAGATTGAGAGGAATATTTATGAAGATACAATCAGTGGCAGTACTTGGAGCAGGAGCAGTCGGCTCTTATGTTATATGGGGACTTTCAGGAAAGAAGGATATAAGTTTAAGCGTTATTGCAAAGGGAGAAAGAGCGGAAAGACTTAAGGCAGAGGGCTGCTTAATTAATGGGAAGACATACCACCCGGAGGTATTGACACCTGAGGAGGCAAAGGGTGTTGACCTTCTTATTGTGTCATTAAAGTATGGCGCACTTGCAGGTGCATTAGATGATATTAAGGAAGTTGTCAGTGAGAATACAATTGTCATGAGCCTTATGAACGGCGTTGACAGTGAAGAGATAATATCTACTAAGATAGATAAATCACATATCATTTATTCACTTATAAAGGTGGCGTCACACCGCGAAGAAAAGGAATATGTGTTCAATCCTGAGACTACAATAGGCATTATATATGGCGAGGAAGCTGCACCATTTGAGAGTGAGAGAGTTGCGGCAATAAGAGATTTATTTGATGGAACAGGACTTAATTACAGAGTGACTGACTGTATCAAAGAAGAGATATGGAGCAAGTATAGACTTAACATCTGTAACAATCTTCCACAGGCTATTATTGGAGCAGGTGTTGGCTGCTATACAGACAGTGAGCATATGAAAGCAATCAGCGAAGGATTACGTAAGGAGGTTGAAGCAGTTGCTCTTGCAAAAGGCATTGATATGAGCAGATGCGCAGGTACATCAAGCCGTGGAAGTGCTGTTCCGCCAACAGCAAGATATTCAACACTGCAGGACATTGATGCAGGCAGACATACAGAGATAGATATGTTCTCCGGCGCAATGATGCGTATGGGAAAAGAACTTGGAATTGCTACACCATATAACGAATATACATATCACATCATCAAGGCACTTGAAGAAAAGAATGATGGCGTGTTTGATTATGATGAGAACAGTAAGGCTGTGACTTATTCTAAGTAGTGGATATTACAAGAGGAATAATATTTTTACAAGGAGGGAGCTGCATTTGTCAGCTCCCTCCTGTTGTATAAGGCTGTTATCTGTTTTGGAATATTACATTTTAATTTGCCGATAAATAATATCAATAATTCCAGTTGACATATACCCACATAGGGTATATTATACAACATGTGAATTAAATATACCCCACCAGGGTATAGCACAATCGCAACAGATAAATATAATAAAGTGTTTATCAGGCACAGAATATAATAATCAGACTAAGGAGGAATAATGGAAAAAGAATGTTGCTGTCATAAGACAAAAGAACGTGATGCCAAGGAATATAAAGACCTCTGTAACAGACTTAGCAGAATTGAAGGTCAGATAAGAGGAATTAAGGGAATGGTCGAGAAGGACGCATACTGTATTGACATTCTTAATCAGGTATCGGCAGCCCAGTCAGCGCTTAACAGTTTTACGAAGGTGCTCTTAGATAATCATATCAAGAGCTGTGTAGTCCGTGATATTAAAGAAGGCAAGGACGATACAGTAGAAGAGCTTGTTAAGACAATTGGCAAATTCATGCGATAAGAATTATAAAAGGAGATACATAATATGGGAACAGCTATAATAATTGGAATATTAGCAGTAATAGTAGTAATCGCAGTGATAAGCAGTGTTAAGCATATGAAAGGTGAAGGCGGCTGCTGTGGCGGTGGTGGAGATACTGTTCCAGAAGAGAAGAAGATTCTTGATAATCCTGTAATTGCTGTCAAGACTGTTGATATTGAAGGCATGCATTGTGAAAACTGCAAGAATAGTATTGAGAGATCTGTTAATAAGATTGATGGTGCTTCATGCCAGGTTAATCTTAAGAAGAAGCAGGCAACAATTGAAGTTGACAGAGAAATCGATGACGCTGATATAAGAATTGCAATTGAGAGACTTGATTTTAAAGTTACAGGAATAACAACTAACCGCATGGAGGTGTAGTGCGATATGGAACAGTACAATGTTACAGGAATGAGCTGTGCAGCGTGTCAGGCGAGAGTCGAGAAGGCTGTCAGCAAAGTGCCTGGAGTGGAAAGCTGTTCAGTAAGTCTTCTTACTAATTCGATGGGTGTTGAGGGAACTGCACCCACAGATGTAATCATTAAAGCTGTGGAAGCTGCGGGATATGGTGCATCAGTTAAGGGGGCAAAGAACAGCAGTCCTTCAATGCAGGAGCAGGAAGATGCGCTGGCAGATAAGACAACCCCAGTTTTAAAGAAGAGATTAACAGCTTCAGTTATATTTCTTATTGTGCTTATGTATTTCAGTATGGGACATATGATGTGGGGCTGGCCGCTTCCATCAGTGCTTGAAGGAAATCATGTGGCCATGGGCCTTATACAAATGCTGCTTACAATAATAATAATGGTTATTAATCAGCATTTCTTCATAAGTGGCTTCAAGGGATTGTTACATCGTTCACCTAATATGGACACACTTGTTGCGCTTGGTTCAGGAGCAGCATTTGTGTGGAGTACATATGCACTTTTTGCCATGACAGACTGTCAGGTGAGAGGTGATATGGCAGGTGTAATGCACTATATGGATGAATTCTATTTTGAGTCAGCGGCTATGATTCTTACACTTATAACAGTAGGAAAAATGCTTGAAGCCCGCTCAAAGGGAAAGACAACCGATGCATTAAAGAGTCTTATGAAGCTTGCTGCCAAGACGGCAGTACTTTATGCAGATGGGCAGGAAACATGCGTCCCTGTTGAACAGGTCATGACAGGTGATATATTTATTGTAAGACCAGGTGAGAATATACCTGTAGATGGTGTGATCATTGAAGGTAACACGGCAGTTAATGAATCAGCTCTTACAGGTGAGAGTATTCCTGTTGATAAACAGGAGGGGGATCAGGTAAGTGCAGCAACACTTAATACATCAGGATATATAAAGTGTAGGGCGACAAGAGTTGGAGAAGATACAACACTTTCCAAGATAATACAGATGGTGAGTGACGCGGCTGCAACAAAAGCACCTATTGCAAAGATTGCTGATAAAGTTTCGGGAGTATTTGTACCTGCAGTTATAACAATAGCAGTTATAACAACAATAGTATGGCTGTTATGTGGCAAGGACTTAGGATTTGCACTTGCGAGAGGAATCTCAGTGCTTGTAATAAGCTGTCCTTGTGCGTTAGGACTTGCCACTCCGGTTGCGATTATGGTTGGTAACGGAGTTGGTGCAAAGAACGGAATTATGTTCAAGACCGCTGTTTCTTTAGAGCAGACAGGAAAGATGCAGATAGTTGCACTCGATAAGACTGGTACTATTACAGAGGGGGAACCCAAGGTTACAGATATTATAACAGGTGATGGAATCTTACAGAATGAGCTTCTTACTATAGCATATGGGCTTGAAAGAAAAAGTGAACACCCACTAGCAAAAGCAGTTGTTAATTATGTTGAAGAGAGTGGCGATAAGAATTCATTTGCAGAGGAAGTGACTGGTTTTAAGGTTGTTGCCGGTAACGGACTTAAGGGAATGCTTGATACAAATGTAGTGGCAGGCGGTAATCTTAAGTTCATTTCAGAATATTGTAATGTCTCTGATGATTTAAGAAACAAGGCTGACGATTTATCATCAGAAGGAAAGACACCGCTTTTCTTTGCAAGAGATAATGAACTTATGGGAATAATCGCTGTTGCAGATACGATTAAGAAAGACAGCCCACATGCTATTAAAGAACTTCAGAACATGGGAATAAGGGTTGTAATGATTACCGGAGATAATGAAAGAAGCGCGAAAGCAATAGGAAAGCTTGCCGGAGTTGATGAGGTTATTGCAGGTGTTCTTCCTGAAGGAAAAGAAAAAGAAATAGCAAGACTTAAGGAGCAGGGAAGTGTTATAATGGTAGGTGATGGCATTAATGATGCACCTGCACTTACAAGAGCTGATATTGGTATTGCAATCGGAGCCGGTACAGATGTTGCTATAGATGCGGCGGATATAGTTCTTATGAAGAGCAGATTATCAGATGTTCCTGCTGCTATAAGACTTTCAAAGAGGACACTTACCAACATACATGAGAATCTGTTCTGGGCATTCTTCTATAACTGTATAGGAATTCCACTTGCAGCAGGTGTGTGGATACCTGTATTTGGATGGACACTTAATCCAATGTTTGGTGCAGCAGCTATGAGTTTATCAAGCTTCTGTGTAGTAACTAATGCATTAAGACTTAATCTTGTAAAGATATATGATACAGGAAAAGACTACATTTACAAGAGAAAGTCTGGCAAAATTAAAAATAAAACGACAAAAGGAGACAAAACTATGACAAAGACTATGAATATTGAGGGTATGATGTGTGGACACTGTGAAGCTGCAGTTAAGAAGGCACTTGAGGCTGTTGATGGAGTTACAGAGGCAGTTGTAAGTCATGAGAACGGAACAGCAGTTGTTACACTTTCTAAGGAAGTTGATAATGATGTATTAAAGAAGGCTGTGGAAGATAAGGATTACAAGGTAACAGCAGTTAAGTAAATGATATTAGAGATTAAGAACCTCCGTCGGATGATTTGTCTGACGGAGATTTTTTAGTTGAGTAACACATAATTAAATGTTAAAATCTCTTTATATGCTAAAAGCGTATTTGGGGGATAAAATAATGAACATGGTATATCTGTTATTGTATGTAATTGCAGCAATGATTGTAGGATTTGTGATGGTTAAGACATATCAGGAGAAGGACAGAATGAGAAGGTATGTAATAGTCTTGCTGGCCCTTGCAATGATATGTATTGTGAGTTATTCTGTGAATTTCATGACAGATAATTATAATGTAATGTCTGCGGCTACAAGTATTATGATGTCTGCACAGGATTTTCTGCTTGTTTCACTTTTTATATATACAACAGCATTTGCAAGAATAAGCAATAAGGTAACTAAAGTAATGACAATTGCGGCTTTTGTAATTGCAATAATTGATTCTGTTGTATTTATTGCGAATATATTTAATGAAATTGCTGTTAAGTACAGTCTGGTAAAATGTGACGGAATATATGTACTTGGATATGAAGGGGAATTGTGGTTTGGCATACATGCTGTTATGAGCATGATTATAACAGCATGTATAATTGCTGTATTAGTTATAAAATGTATACATATACCAGGGGCTTACTGGGGAAGATATATTGTTATGGCAGCAGGTTTGGCAATTATTATACTTATTAAATGTGTATTCATATATAAGATAATAGATTTAAGATTTGATATATCAATTTTTTTGTATGCATTTATAGGAGTAATGGTTTACTGGAATACATTCTGGTATTCTAAAAAGAATATGCTCACAATAACTCATGCTATGATTATAGATCATATGCATGTCCCTGTTATTCTGTTTGATTATGAGGGAGTGCTTGCAGATTTTAACACATCTATGAAAGTATTGTTTGATGATCTGGAATACGATGACAGAGAGCAGACTATTGACTGGTTTATTAAGGATAAATGTGTTCCGGTAACTGCAGGAAATGATACATTTGAATGGAAGCTGGCTGATAAAGTCTATGACTGCAGGATAGAGCAGTTATCAGATGACAGGAAGAGACTGCTTGGAACAATTATTGTAATGCAGGATGTTACTGAGCTTAAAAGGGCATATACAGAGCTTGAAAATATGGTTATATATGACCAGCTTACAGGTGTTTACAGCATGTACAGCTTTATGGAGCATTGTAAGACATATGATGGATTTAATGGAAGCATGGCAGTAGCTGTATGTGATATAGACAGGCTTTCAGAGATTAATCTTAAGTATGGACAGAAGGCAGGCAATTCTGTACTTGTAAATGTGGCAGGAGTATTAAAGAAAATGCTTAAGGATTCCGCGTATATTGCACGACTTAATGAAGCTGATTTTGTTGTGGTGTTGAAGAATTTCTCATTTGAAGAAGCTGACCGCATGTTAGCGAAAACAGAAAAGGCAGTAAGCACGGAGTGTTCTAAGGATAAGATGAAAGTTTCCATGAAATATGGAATTGCAATGAGAGGCAGGACTAATGGATGGATGATGGATATTGTCCATGAAGCGGCTGATAAGATGAAGGAAAAGAAGGGCAGATAAATGAAGTTTGATGGAATTAAAAAAGTTTCAGAGGGCAGATTCATAAACAGATATGACCTGTATTATACGACTGAGGATGATAAGAAGAAGGTTTATGAAATCATAAGCAGGAATAAGGATATAAAGACTATTGAGGATATAAGGAATGAAAAGACTGACGGTGTGGTTATAGTTGCAACAGACGAATCAGACGAACATATCCTTATTAACAAAGAGTACAGAATGTCCGTTGGCGATTATGTATATAATTTCCCGGCAGGGCTTATAGATGAGGGTGAGACACCTGAGATGGCAGCAAAACGTGAGCTCAAAGAGGAGACAGGACTTGATCTTATTATAATTGAGGATAAACTCTATGACAGCTACAGTGCCATAGGATTTTCTAATGAGACAAATGCCGTGGTTATAGGAAAAGCTACAGGAGAATTTTCACCAAGTACATCTACATTTGAGGAAATTGCAGCAGCATGGTATTCGAAGGAAGAAGTAAAGGCACTTCTTAAAGACAGTCATTTTGCAGCGAGAACACAGGCGTTTTGCTATATGTGGGCAAGAAATTAATAATAAAGAGGCAATGGTATGATGAAAGGTAAAAGAATAATAACAGGTATTATGCTGGTACTGGTGATGGTCTGTATATCAGGATGTAAAAAGATATCAAAGGCAGCTATATTTACATATGAGGAAAATGATGCTGGAAAGCTGGTTATTACAGGGCTTACAGATAAAGGAAGAGCTGATGCAAAGATTGTAGTTCCTGCGCAGATTGATGGCAGACAGGTTGAAGGTATAGGAAGTGGTGTATTTCGTGATGATACTACAGTGACAGAGATTGTTATATCTGATGGAATAAGCTATATTGCAGAAAATGCTTTCTTGAGCTGTTATAATCTTAAAACAATTGAGATTCCGGAATCAGTTAATTCTGTTGGAACTAATGCATTTACTGATACACAGTGGGAATATGACCAGCTTGCTGATAAGAATGAGATTATCGTTAATGATGTGTTATGCAAGGTAAGTAAAGATAGTGGAATCTACAATATTCCGGATGGTGTAAGGACAGTTGCTTCGGGAGTGTTTTATAATAAAGATGGTCTTACACAAATAAATATTCCTGACAGTGTGGAAGTAATTGGAGCATATGCATTTGCTGGCTGCAAGGGGCTTAAGGAAGTTAAGCTTCCATCAGGTATTAAGCGGATTGAATACGGTGCATTTTCTGATATGAATATTAGTGAGATTGATGTTCCTAAGTCGGTTGATTATATAGGAAATGAAGCGTTTGAAGGGATTGAAAATGTTATAAAACGATAAGGAGGATGGTTTATGGTAAAGAAAAAAAGTAATTCTTTTCTGTCATGTGATGGAAAGACATCTGTTCATGTTGTTATGTGGTGTCCCGATGAGACAGAATATGACAAGCCTGTTGCTGTATTACAGATATGTCATGGGATGATTGAGTATATTGACAGATACGATGGATTTGCAAGATATATGGCAGAGAGAGGATTTGTTGTTGTTGGTAATGATCATCTTGGACACGGAAAGTCAGTATGTACGGATGATGATTTGGGATTTTTTAAAGATAAGGATCCGGGAGAGGCACTTGCAAAGGATGCACATCATCTTACAGTTCTTATCAAGAAAATGTATGCTGATATTCCATATTATCTTGCAGGACACAGCATGGGGTCATTTGTTACAAGAAGATATATATGTGATTACGGATATGAACTTGACGGAGTTATTGTAATGGGAACAGGGCACCAGCCGGCACCAATGGTGCTTGCAGGAAAGGTGCTTGCTGATGCAGTAAGACTTATAAATGGTGATAGGTACAGAAGCAGACTAATATCTAAGATTATGTTCGGAGCTTATAACAAGCGCATAAAGAATGTAAGAACAGTCAATGACTGGCTGACAAGAGATGAAGCAGTTGTTGATGAATACAATGCCGGAAAACTGACAACATTTCTGTTTACGGTTAATGGTTACAGAGGACTTATGAATATGATTCTGTATGTAAGAAAGCCGCGCAACATAGAAAGAATTCCTAAGAATTTGCCAATGCTTATGATATCAGGGCTTGATGATCCGGTGGGAGAGTACGGAAAAGGCGTTTACAGGGCATATAATTCATATCATGGTCACATTGATGATATTGATTTAAGGCTTTACAAGGATTGCAGACATGAACTGTGTAATGAACTTAATAAAGAAGAAATATATGAAGAAATATATGGCTGGATTATGAACCATATGAGTAAGTAGATTAATAAAAGCGGAATGGCAGTTTTAAACCATTCCGCTTAATTCTTTATTGATTATAATTTGATAGTAGTGTACTTAGGAATGCATGCAATTCCTAATGCGTAAGGACCTGTATGGCAGCCTGAGATAATACTGATTCTTGTCTTAAAATCTTCGCGTCTTTCGAGAAGCTTCACACCAAGTTGTGCTTCAACATCATCTCTGTATTTTTCAGCTTCTTCCAGGTTAGTACAATAACCAACAGTGATATCCCAGTTCTCAATCGGCATTCCCTTTGATTCAATGTATTTCTGAATCATGTCAATAACATTAGATTTACCCTTATTTCTTGTTCGTGTAAATCCACCAAGTCCGATTTCTCCTTCTTTCATAACGATGATAGGACGGAGGCTTAATTTGCTTGTGATTGTAATTGCTGTCTTGGCAAGACGCCCGCCTTTACTTAAGTATTCAAGTGATTCTGTTGTAAACATTATTCGGCCATCGTTTCTTAAAGCTTCAAGAACCTTGATTGTATCCTCATATGAATATCCTGCTTTTCTCATCTGCAGAGCCTGATATATGAAGAGTGAAAATGATGCTGAGTTAAGCAGTGAATTAATAACTGTAACCTTAGCATCAGGATGATCTTCTAATATAATGTCCTTAGCTGTGCAGGCTGAGTTATAAGATCCTGAGAAGTATGATGTAATTGTACATACAATAGCAGGCCTGCCAGCTTCCACACTTGGCATAATAGCATCAACAAAATCCTGTACACTTGGAAGAGAGGACTTAGGGAATGCACCTTCGTCAGTCATTCTTCTATAGAATTCATCGTGAGTAATGTCATATTGTTCTTTAAGGTAATTAACACCATCAAAAGTTGTGTAGAGTGGTACAAGCTTAAGATTGTGTGTCTCTGCATATTCTCTAACAATATCGCAGGCTGAATCAGTGATTATATCAAACATAATATATATTATCCTCCGCGTTGTAAAAACGATTTGTTTTGTTAATTGAAATGATAACACATAGTTTTCAAAACCACAATACATTAATATTAACATTTTGTAAAATATAAGTTTGTAAAAATAAAAAATTGTTGTATAATCAACTCGTATGTATATTTTTTCGAGCGGAGGAAATAATTGATGAAGGTATGTGCATTTCTTACAGATGGTTTTGAAACGGTAGAAGCACTTGCAGTTGTAGATATATTAAGAAGAGCGGATATTAAGACAGACGTGATATCAATAACAGGTGACATTAATGTAAAAAGTGCTCAGGGGGTAATTGTTCAGGCTGATGAGCTTTTGGATGAATATGTATTTGAAGGAGATGAACTGTTATTCCTTCCGGGTGGTCCGGGTCATAAGTCATATTATGATTGCAAGGATTTACTGGAACTTCTTAAAGAATACAATAAGAAGAATAACAGAATTGCAGCCATATGTGCAGCACCTTCGGTTCTGGGAAATCTCGGACTTCTTGATGGAAAGAAAGCAATGGCATTTCCTGGATTTGAAGATCAGTTAAATGGTGCAACTGTAGTTACAGCTCCTGAGCGCGTTGTTACAGATGGTAATATTACAACATCAAGAGGAATGGGAACATCTATTGATTTGGGACTCGAACTTGTAAGACTTATCAAAGGGGAAGAACTGGCAGAAAAATTAAAAGCTTCTACCCAGTATATTTAGTATGAGGGAGAGAAATTACGATGGGATTCGATAATTATGATGAAGAAAAAATACGCCGCAACAGAAAAAGAAAAATGCTGTTGATGAAGAAGAAAAGACAGCAGATTTTAAGAAGAAGAATTATGATAACGGCTTTAATGGTTATTGCGATTATACTTGCTGTTATTATTATCAATTCTGTTTCAGGAATAAAGAAAACATTTAAACAGAAGGAAGCATTTGCATCGGATGTGATTAGTGAAACACAGCCAGAGGAAGAAACAGAGAAGCCTACAGAGCCGCCTCTTATATATGCCCAGATGGCATCTGATTATTTTGATCTTACATCTGAAAGTAAGGTTTCTTCGCCATATGCTGCTCTTTTAGATGTTGATAATCATAAAATAATTGCAGGAAAACAGGCAGATACCAGAATGTATCCGGCGTCTATGACAAAGGTAATGACTCTTATAGTTGTAACTGATAATATAGATAAGATTCCACAGACATATACATTTGGATTTGAAATGCTTAACAGATTATTCAGGGAAGAAGCTTCTGTAGCAGGATTTCTTGAGGGAGAGACTGTTGATGTGGAAGATTTACTTTATGGATTGATACTTCCGTCAGGTGCTGATGCGGCAGAGGCACTTGCAATAATGGTTGCAGGTTCTAATGAAGAATTTGCTAAGCTGATGAATGCAAAATGTAATGAACTTGGTTTAAAACATACACGATTTGCAAACCCTACAGGACTTTATGACGAGGAACAGTATACAACTCCTGCAGAGATGGCTATGATAATGGAGTATGCAATGAGGGATGAACTAAGGGCAAAAGTGCTTGGAACATATCAGTATAAAACCAAAGCAACAGCCCAGCATCCAGATGGAATACAGCTTACAAGTACAATGTATTCAAGGATATATGGCAATGAAGCACCCGGGGTTATTGTTAAAGGTGGCAAGACAGGATTTATCAGCCAGGCAGGAAGCTGTCTTGTAAGCTATGCGGTCACTAATAAAGGGCATGCTTATGTATTCTGCACAGGCGGGGCTACATATAAATGGGCACCGGTTTATGACGAAATATATGTATATAAGAATATAATTCCTGAATCAGAGAAAAATTTAGAAGCAGAAACAAAAAAATAACTACTAATAATTAACAGCCAGAATATGTCATAATAATCAGAATTAACAGATACATAATAATATCAAGACGATAAGTTATGGCGCCATAACTTTTCGGCTTAAACCTAAAATGTGTTTAATAAGGAGGCTTATTATGGCTAAATCAACAAGTTCTAATTATAAGACTAAGAAGGAAGCACAGAACGCACTTGACAGATTCAAGATGGAGGTTGCTTCAGAAATTGGCGTTAACTTAAAGGATGGTTACAATGGAGACCTCACATCAGCAGAAGCTGGTTCAGTTGGTGGTAACATGGTAAAAGAGATGATCAGAAGACAGGAAGAGCAGATGAGCGGTAAGTAATCATCTGGGATGTGAAAAAATGATTTATCTTAAGTAATAAATAGGGTTGTAATCCACATATTTCTTAGCAAATATAAAGATTGCAGCCCTATCTTTTATTTTTTTAAAATAGTACTGGTAATCTAAAAACAGTTGTGTTATAATTCGTGGGTATGTTGTACGATAGTAACAATACATATTTCATAGGAGGATTAATTTATAATGAGTTTCACAGTTGAGAATTTAGAAGAGAAGAATATGGTTAAACTTGTTATTGAGTCTACTGCTGAGGAGTTTGAGGCAGGTCTTAATACTGCATATAATAAGAATAAGAGCAAGATCAGCCTTCCTGGTTTCAGAAAAGGTAAAGCACCTAGAAAGATGATTGAGAAGATGTATGGCGCAGAAGTATTCTACGAAGATGCTGCTAATTCAATCATTCCAGATGCATATGCTAAGGCTGCTGATGAGTGCGGTCTTGAACTTGTTTCACAGCCTAAGATTAATGTAACACAGTTAGAGGCTGGAAAGCCATTTATCTTCGAAGCTGTTGTTGCTACTAAGCCAGAAGTTGAACTTGGACAGTACAAGGGTGTTGAGGTAACTAAGGCTGATACAGAAGCAACAGATGCTGATGTTGAAGAAGAGTTAAAGAGAGTACAGGATCAGAATTCAAGAACAGTAGCTGTAACAGACAGAGCTGTTAAGGATGGCGATAATACAGTTATTGATTTCGAAGGATTTGTTGATGGTGTTGCATTTGAAGGTGGAAAGGGAACAGATTACCCACTTACAATCGGATCTCATTCATTCATTGATACATTCGAGGATCAGATTATCGGTATGAATATCGGTGATGAGAAAGAAATCAATGTTACATTCCCAGAAGAGTATCATGTAGATGATCTTAAGGGTAAGCCAGCTATGTTTAAGGTTTCTGTTAAGGAAATTAAGGAGAAGCAGCTTCCGGAGCTTAATGATGAATTTGCTCAGGATGTATCTGATTTTGATACAATTGCTGAATATAAGGATGATTTAAAGAAAAAGATTGCTGACAGAAAGTCAAGAGAAGCTAAGGCTAAGCAGGAAGACGAAGCAATCGCTAAGATTATTGAAGACTCTAAGATGGATATTCCAGATGCTATGGTTGATACACAGGTTAACAGAATGGTTGAGGATTTCGCTCAGAGATTACAGCAGCAGGGATTATCAGTTGAGCAGTACTTCCAGTACACAGGCATGACAGCTGATAAGATTATGGAAGAAATGAAGCCGGAGGCTGTTAAGAGAATTCAGTCAAGACTTGTTCTTGAAGCAGTTGTTAAGGCTGAGAATATTGAGACTTCAGACGAAGATTTCGAAGCAGAGTTAAAGAAGATGGCTGAAGCATACAAGATGGAACTTGATCAGATTAAGGAATTCATGGGAGACTATGAGAAGAAGCAGATTAAGGAAGATCTTGCAATTCAGAAGGCTGTAGATGTTATCGTAGGATCAGTTGTTGAAAAGTAATTGAATCTTAAAGAAACATTTTAGTATATTGGAGGTTGTGTAATGAGTTTTGTACCTTATGTCATTGAACAGAACAGCAGAGGCGAAAGATCATATGATATTTATTCACGTCTGCTTAAAGACAGAATTATATTCTTAGGAGAAGAGGTAACAGATGTTTCTGCTAATCTTGTGGTAGCGCAGATGTTATTCCTTGAAGCAGAAGATCCGAGCAAGGATATACATTTCTACATTAACAGCCCGGGAGGTTCTGTATCAGCAGGATTTGCTATATATGATACAATGCAGTACATCAAGTGTGATGTTTCTACAATCTGTATAGGTATGGCTGCAAGTATGGGTGCATTTCTTCTTTCAGGCGGTGCTAAGGGAAAGAGACTTGCTCTTCCTAATGCAGAGATTATGATTCATCAGCCATCAGGTGGTGCAAGAGGTCAGGAAACTGAAATCAGAATCGTTGCTGAGAATATACTTAAGACAAGAAATAAGTTAAACGAAATACTGGCAGCTAATACTGGCAAGTCAGTTGAAGAGATTTCACGCGACACAGAGAGAGATAACTATATGACAGCACAGGAAGCTGTTGCATATGGACTTATTGACAGTGTTGTAGAGAAGAGATAATAATTGCTTATGATAAGGAAGATGCCTGCAGATAATACATTTGCAGGTGTCTCCCTTGTTTTTGTGTGATAAGCGAACCTTTATTTAAAGGATTTATAGTGATTTGGAGGATAGTATGGCAGGCAGAAATATTGACGAGAAGCTTAGATGCTCATTCTGTAATAAGACACAGGATCAGGTTAAAAAGCTGATCGCAGGACATAATGGCGTTTACATTTGTGATGAATGTGTAGAAATATGCAGCGATATCCTTGATGAAGAGTTTGAAACAGAGGCAGATGCAAAAGAAGTGGTTGATGGAATGAATATCAACTTGCTTAAGCCAAAGCAGATAAAAGAATTTCTTGATGATTATGTTATAGGACAGGATGAAGCAAAGAAGGTTCTTGCGGTTGCTGTATATAATCATTATAAGAGGATAATGTCACAGTCTGATCTGGATGTAGAGTTACAGAAGAGTAATATTCTTATGCTTGGACCAACAGGTTCAGGAAAGACATTTCTTGCACAGAATCTTGCAAGGCTTCTTAATGTACCTTTTGCAATTGCAGATGCTACAACTCTTACGGAAGCCGGATATGTAGGTGAGGATGTTGAGAATATCCTTTTGAAGCTTATTCAGGCTGCGGATTATGATGTTGAAAAAGCACAATATGGTATTATATATATTGATGAGATAGATAAGATTACTAAGAAGTCAGAAAATGTTTCCATAACAAGAGATGTATCTGGAGAGGGCGTACAGCAGGCTCTTCTTAAGATATTAGAGGGAACAATAGCATCAGTTCCACCACAGGGAGGAAGAAAGCATCCACAGCAGGAGCTTATTCCAATTGATACAACTAATATTCTTTTCATATGTGGTGGTGCATTTGATGGACTCGAGAAGATTATTGAATCAAGAATGGATAAGAGTTCAATTGGTTTCAACTCTGAACTTAAGGAAAAGAGCAACGACGATGTTGGAGAGATGTTCCATAAGGCACTTCCACAGGATCTTATCAAATTCGGTCTTATTCCTGAGTTTGTAGGCCGAGTTCCGGTTGTTGTTTCATTAGATTCACTTGATGAGGAAGCACTTGTGAGAATTCTAAAAGAGCCTAAGAATGCTATTATAAAGCAGTATCAGGCACTTTTTGGACTTGATGAAGTAGCACTTGAGTTTACGGATGAAGCTGTTGAGGCGGTTGCCCATAAGAGCTTTGAGAGAAAGACAGGAGCAAGAGGCTTACGTTCAATCTTAGAATCTGTCATGAATGAAGTAATGTATGAGATTCCGTCAGATGAAACAATATCAAAATGTATAATAACTAAGGAAGCTGTAGAAGGAAGCGCAAAGCCTCTGTTAGAATACAGAACGGATGCTGTAAAAAAAGCACAGTAACGAAATTAATTCAGGCGGGCTGTTCATGATGGACGGTCCGTTTTTTAGATAGAGAGGAATATATGAGTAACAAATATGATAGACATTATCCAGCTATTCCATTAAGAAATGTCACTGTTTTTCCGGGGATGGTAATGCACTTTGATGTGAGCAGAAAGAAGTCTGTAAAAGCTGTAGAAGCAAGTATGGCAGCTGATGAACTTATATATCTTGTAACACAGAGAGATTCGCAGGTGAGCGAACCAGGGATAGCAGATTTATATACAGTAGGAACAATTGCTAAGATAAAACAGATAATAAAGATGCCAGGCAAAATTTTAAGGGTTCAGGTAGAAGGGCTTGAAAAGGCACTTGTAAATAGATTTGAAGAAGCGTCAGGAATGATGCTTGCTGATGTAAGTGTTATGCAAGGATTTGAGAAGCCTGATAAAATGGTGTCGAGAGCTATAATTGTAGGAATGAGAGAACTTTTGACACAGTATGCACATGTTAATCCGAAGTTTGCAAAGGATACAGTCAAGAGATGGCTTTCTTATAATGATGCAGAAAAACTGATGACGGAATTTGCTCAGGAATTTATGATGGATTTTGATAAAAGACAGCAGTTTCTGGAGGCAGAAGACTATGAGCAGATGTATACATTTGCTGCAACATTGCTTGTAAATGAGATAAATGCTTATACTATTAAAGAAGAACTTGGCAATATTGTAAGAGAAAGAGTAGATAAGAACCAGAAGGATTACATATTAAGAGAAGAACTTGCAGCGATTAATGAAGAACTTGATGGAGGAACCATAACAGAGGCTGAAGAATATGAGGCGGACGTTGAAAAGCTTGATTCACCGCAGTATGTAAAGGATAAGCTAAAAAGGGAGATTAAGAGACTGAAATCACTTGCTGGTAATAATGCTGAGGCTAATGTTGAGAGAACATATATAGAGACATGTCTTGAATTACCATGGAATGTGTCGACTGAAGATAACAAAGATATAGATAATGCTGCAAAAGTGCTTGATTCGGACCACTATGGAATGAAAGATATTAAGGAAAGAATTCTGGAATCACTTGCGGTAAGAAACATAACAGGTAGTGGAAAAGCACCTGTCATATGTCTTGCAGGACCTCCGGGAACAGGTAAGACATCTATAGCAAGATCAGTTGCAAAGGCACTTGGCAAGAAGTATGTAAGAATCTGTCTGGGTGGTGTAAGAGATGAGGCTGAGATAAGAGGACACAGGAAAACATATATTGGAGCTATGCCTGGAAGAATTATTGAGGGACTTAAGAGTGCCGGAGTTAATAATCCTCTTATGCTTCTTGATGAGATAGATAAGATAAGCAGTGATTATAAGGGCGATACATCAGCTGCACTTCTTGAAGTATTAGACAGCGAACAGAATGTTAATTTTGTCGACCACTATATAGAGATGCCGGTTGATTTGTCAAATGTGCTTTTTATTGCAACAGCTAATGATCTGTCTAATATAAGCCGTCCATTGCTTGACAGAATGGAAATTATTGAAGTTGGTTCATACACAGCTAATGAAAAGTTTCATATTGCTAAGGAACACCTTATTAAGAAACAGATTAAAGAGAATGGTCTGCTTGTATCTGATGTAAAGTTCACTGATAAAGTTATAAGAACAATTATTAATTCGTACACAAGAGAAGCTGGTGTGAGAGGTCTTGAAAGGCAGATTGCAAAGATTGTAAGAAAAGCGGTTAGAGAATTATACAAAGCTGGAGTGTTCACATCTGATGGAACAAGAGATAAGACTGTAAAGAAAACAGTTAATATATCTGATAAGAATATTACAGATTATCTTGGAAAAGTTAAATACAGACCGGACAAAAAGAATACAAAGGGTGAAGTTGGTATAGTAAGAGGGCTTGCATGGACACAGGCAGGTGGAGATACTCTTGAGATAGAGGTTATAACAATGCCGGGCAAAGGCGAGTTCAAGCTTACAGGTAACATGGGTGATGTAATGAAAGAATCAGCAAGCATAGCTGTTTCTTATATCAGATCAGTAACAGAAAAAGGCAGATATAAAGTGGATGCTGAATATTTCCAGAATCATGCATTCCATCTTCATATACCAGAGGGTGCAACTCCGAAAGACGGACCTTCTGCTGGCATTACAATGGCAACGGCAGTATTGTCTGCGGTTACTGGAATTCCTGTAAGAGCAGATGTTGCAATGACTGGAGAGCTTACATTAAGAGGTAAGGTTCTTCCGATAGGAGGTCTTAAAGAAAAGCTTCTTGCAAGTAAGACAGCGGGCATAACAAATGTTTTTGTACCTCGGGATAACAGGTCGGATGTTGAAGAACTTGACACAGAGATAACTGAAGGGATGAATATAATATATGTGAATAATGCTATTGAAGTATTTGCACAGGCATTAATGCGTTAAATGAAAGGAGCAGCGGATTATGGTTATAAAAAAAGTTAATCTGGATATAGTAGTCGGAGTTACAAGTACACTTCCTGAGACTTCATTCCCTGAGGTTGCATTTGCAGGTAAGTCAAATGTTGGTAAATCATCGCTCATTAATGCGTTAATGAACAGAAAATCATATGCAAGAACATCATCACAGCCGGGTAAGACACAGACTATTAATTTCTATAATATTAATGACAGCATGTATCTGGTTGACCTTCCAGGCTATGGATATGCCAATGTAAGTCCGGCTGTCAAAGCCAAATGGGGCAAGATGATTGAGAAATATTTAAGAAAAAGCAGCCAGTTAAAGCAGGTGTTCTTGCTGATTGATATCCGTCATGACCCATCTGATAATGACAGAATGATGTATGACTGGATTGTAAATAACGGTTACAGACCTGTAATTGTTGCAACAAAGCTGGATAAGATTAAGAGAAGCCAGATAAGCAAACAGGTGAAAGCTGTAAGAACAGGACTTGGATTAAGGCAGGAAGATATCCTTATTCCTTTTTCATCACAGACTAAGCAGGGACTTAAAGAATTATGGCAGCTTATAGATTCATATGTACTGCCACAGGAAGAAAATGAGACTGATTCTGAAAGTGCTGCAATTATACAAGAATAATAAAAGCGTTCTGACTGGCTGATTACCAGCAGAACGCTTTTTTACATAAGTTTATGAATGATATAGTCATATAATTCCTGACTGTTTTCGCGCCATCTTGCGCATATTATTTCCGCCTGCTCTTCAATTGGGACATTAAGATTAAGCTCAATCAGAGTTGTATCTCCCTCTTTTACCTGACAGTGTGCAATGTAATTTCCATTAGGAAGCTTGTAACAGTCAGTTACAGTTCCAGCCTGATTCTTTAGTTCGTATTTATTATCAGCAAGATAAGTTTCAATATCATCTCTTATTGCAGTTGAGATTTTGGTATAGAAAAAAGCAATGGTTTCTTCGCCTTCTTTGGTTAAGGTATAATGGGTGCTGCTCTGATGAGTGGTACCTCTTATAAATCCATCTTCAACAAGTGAACTGATAGTTTTCTGGAATGTAAAATAATCAGTATATTGCTTGTCCAGCATAAAAGAAGACAGCTGTGTATTGGACAAAGGAAAATTAACTTTGTTCAGCATATATAAAATCATTAATTTGTATAATGTAGTAGAATCAGTGTTCATAAATCTTTTCCTTGATAAATCTTATTTTCTTTGAGGTAATGATGCAGAGTGTTAAGGACTCTTTTTTTATCAGTGGTCCATAACGGCGCTGCAAGAATGTTCTTAGGTCCGTCCCCTGTAAGTCTGTGTACTACCATATTTTCAGGCAATACAGGAAGAATTGCTCCAATTGCATAAAGATAATCTTCTATAGTCATGGCATTAAATAAACCATTGCAATAATCAGTATAAAGATCTGTATCTTTTAAAATGTGTAATAAAGATATCTTGATTCCTGATGCACCGCTTTGAGCAATATATTTTGCGGTAGCAGTGTAATCACTGATGGTTTCACCTGGAAGCCCGATAATCATATGGACGATAGGTGCAATTCTGATTGATAGTAAATTATTAACTGCATTATCATATGCTGACAAATTGTATCCTCTGCGGATATAATTGGCAGTTGAATTGTTAGTGGTCTGTAGTCCCAATTCAATCCATACTGGTTTTATATGATTAAGCTCGTCGAGAAGACTGAGTACATCATCATCAAGACAATCCGGACGGGTTGCGATGGAGAGAATTCTTATGTCATCTCTTTCTATTACCGGCATGAACAAATCTCTTAAATAACTTACATCAGCATAAGTGTTAGTAAAGGATTGAAAATACGCAATATATTCAGTGCCAGAGTATTTATTAGATACTATTTCCTTTGCTTTGTCAATATCACTGACAGCAAAATCTCCGGAACCATGACTGCTGCAGAATATGCATCCTCTTGTATCGAGTTTTCCATCTCTGTTGGGACATGTCATGTTTCCGGAAAGACTTAATTTGTATAATTTCTTACCATAAGTGTCTTTAAGATATTCACTTACAGAATAATAATATGGAAGCATAATTACTTCTCTATATGGTCGATTACAGCTTTACTTACGACATCAGCAACTCTTGGGTCAAATGCTTCTGGAAGGATGTTAACATCACTTACTTCGTCATCTGGAACAAGATTAGCAATTGCAAGCGCAGCAGCAAGCTTCATGCCTTCAGTTATCTGTCTGGCACGTCCTTCGAGAGCACCCTTGAAAATGCCAGGAAAAGCGATTACATTATTAACCTGATTAGGGAAATCAGAACGGCCTGTACCAACAACTCTGGCACCGGCTGCCTTGGCAACATCTGGCATAATCTCTGGAACAGGGTTGGCCATTGCAAATATAATAGCATCTTTATTCATAGTCTTAACCATGTCTGCTGTAACGATGTTAGGAGCAGAAACTCCGACAAATATATCTGCACCACGGAGTGCATCAGCTAAAGAACCAGTCTTGTTCTCAAGGTTAGTTACTTCCATCATTGACTGCTGCATCCAGTTAAGACCTTCTGAAGCCTTAGAAAGGATACCAGACTTATCACACATTGTTACATGCTTAAAACCATATGTAAGAAGAAGCTTTGTGATAGCAACTCCGGCAGAACCGGCACCGTTGACTACTACCTGGCAATCTTCTTTAGTCTTGCCTGTAACTTTAAGTCCATTAATAATACCTGCTAATACAACGATAGCTGTACCATGCTGGTCATCATGGAATACAGGTATGTCCAGAAGCTCTTTAAGTCTTGTCTCGATTTCAAAACATCTTGGAGCTGATATATCTTCAAGATTGATACCGCCAAATGCAGGTGCAATATTAACTACAGTTTTGATGATTTCTTCTGTGTCCTGTGTATCAAGGCAGACAGGCACAGCATTAACGTTACCAAATTCTTTGAAAAGAACAGCTTTTCCTTCCATAACAGGCATAGCGGCATGAGCACCGATATTACCGAGTCCAAGTACAGCACTTCCGTCAGATACAACAGCGATAGTGTTAGACTTGATAGTGTACTTATAAGCTGCTTCTTTGTCCTTGGCAATAACCTTGCAAGGTTCTGCTACACCAGGAGTATAAGCAAGAGCAAGATCTTCTCTTGTCTGAATCTTCATTTTAGGAGTTGTTTCAAATTTACCATTCCACTCTTCATGGAGCTGTAAGGCTTTCTCTGCATTAGTCATGATATCTAATCTTCCTTTCAATAATTAGTGCTTTTAACAGCATTATATATAATAACATATTGCTCTGACTAAAAAAAGCATTTTTAGTCTTTTCTTTTAGAATAATATGTTGTATAATTAATACATCTTTGATGCGTTTTCTGCATCATTTTCCCTATTGATTTTTAGATGAATACAGAGGTGGATTATATGAAGGCAAAGTTAGAAACATTGTCAGTTAGTGTATTGCGTGAATTTGCAAAGGATAAGAATATTAAGAATATCTCGGCAATGAGAAAGAGTGAACTTATAGAGGCAATTATCGCAGCGGCAGAAGGCGAGGAAAAGAACGAGCCGGCTGAAGTTGCAAGTGTTGTTGCAGAAGATGAAGCTGACGGACAGAACAATCATAAGACATCAGAATATTCACATCAGAAGTCTGAACAGTATGTTAAAGAAGAACATAAAGATAATTATCATGCACAGTCACATAAGGGGTCGGAGCAGTCAAAGCAGGAACAGGATATGCCTATGGCAGATGGTATTCTTGAAGTTTTGTCAGAAGGATATGGGTTTATAAGATGTGAGAATTTTCTTCCCGGAGAGAATGATGTATATGTTTCTCCGTCACAGATAAGAAAGTTTAATTTAAAGACAGGTGATATTATTCAGGGACCTAAGAGAATGAAAACATCGGGTGAAAAGTTTTCGGCACTTATGTATCTGGAAAGCGTTAATGGTAAGGATCCTTCTGTTGCACAGAAAAGACCGGCATTTGAAAGCCTTACGCCAATTTTCCCTAATGAAAGAATTCATCTTGAAAAGAATTCAAGTACAGTGGCAATGAGAATGGTTGACCTTATATCTCCTATAGGAAAAGGACAGCGAGGCATGATTGTTTCGCAGCCTAAGTCGGGTAAGACAACACTTCTTAAGCAGATTGCCAATGCAGTAACTAAGAATAACCCAGAGATGCATCTTATGATTCTTCTTATTGACGAACGACCAGAGGAAGTAACAGATATCAAAGAGTCAATAGTTGGAGATAATGTAGAAGTTATATATTCAACATTTGACGAGTTGCCAGAAAGACATAAGAGAGTATCAGAGATGGTTATTGAAAGAGCTAAAAGACTTGTTGAGCAGAAGACAGATGTTATAATACTTCTTGATAGTATTACAAGACTTGCAAGGGCATATAACCTTACAGTTCAGGCAAGTGGACGAACTCTTTCCGGAGGTCTTGATCCGGCAGCACTCCACATGCCTAAGAGATTCTTTGGTGCGGCAAGAAATATGCGTGAGGGTGGAAGTCTTACAATTTTGGCAACAGCACTTGTTGAGACCGGAAGCAAGATGGATGATGTTGTATTCGAGGAGTTTAAGGGTACGGGTAATATGGAACTTGTCCTTGATAGAAAATTGTCAGAAAAGAGAGTATTTCCAGCTATTGATATAGCAAAGTCAAGTACAAGACGCGAAGATTTACTGCTTAACAAAGAAGAACAGGAAGCTGTTGATATTATGAGAAAGGCACTTAACGGTTTAAAGACGGATGAGGCAGCAGAGAGAATTCTTGACCTTTTTGTTAAAACCAAGAATAATGAAGAACTTGTAAGAACAGTAATTAAGAATCATTATATTTAAAGTATATTTTCTTTTTAGAACTTTTTGAAAAAATGCTTGCATAACATGTCACATCGTGATACAATATGAAAGCTGTT
>ERZ791641.100-NODE-100-length-101348-cov-24.146111_pt1 | contig 101348 bp, 87 predicted proteins | sample MGYA00510055_ERZ791641 | MGnify/ENA primary metagenome ERZ791641 (study PRJEB30046, sample SAMN00715226) | human gut metagenome | study: EMG produced TPA metagenomics assembly of the A metagenome-wide association study of gut microbiota in type 2... | reverse complement strand
CTTTCTGTGACGGACATTTGTTTTTGTGTCTAAGAAAATATATCACAGCCTATAGTATAATGCAAGTGATTTTTAAGTTTTTTAGCATTTTTCTTTATATTTTTATTCAAAGCCAAAAGAAGCCCCCGGCATTATACCGAAAGCCTCTTTTAGAAATATTAGGAGAAGTAAATTCTTATAAGTAGATTATTTATCGAATATTACTTTACTCTGCGTCTTTTTGATACAACTGCTACCCCTGTAAATACTGCTAATGCACCAATAAATATAATTACATACATCATCATATGGCTTGCATCACCTGTCTTTGTCTCATCTGCTGCAACTTCTGGTGTTTTAGCTGATGCTGTTATATCTGAAGCTACCGTCTCAACCTGTGAGTTAGTAATCTTTTCCTCGTCTGCTGCAACCTCTGCTCTCTTAGACTCAGTTGTGCTTTCAGCTGCCTTTGTTGCCTCTGTTGCTGGTTCAACTGTAAATGCCTGTGTTGGCTTTGTTGTAGGTGCTACTGTTGGTTCTGTTGTTGGTACTTCTGTAGATGCTACTGTTGGCTTTGTTGTTGGTGCCTCTGTAGGTGCCTGCGTTGGCTCTGCCGTTGGTGCAACTGTAGGTGCTACTGTTGGCTTTGTTGTCGGTGCCTCTGTAGGTGCTACTGTTGGCTTTGTTGTTGGTGCCTCTGTTGAGCCTGTTAATGCTATGCCATTAGATACCTCAACATAATATACATTAACACCGCCTGAAACGCCTGCAATATAATATTCTCCCGCCTCTTTAATATTAAATGTTGCTGATGCGAGATTCTTTCCACCAAGTTCTGCTGATGATGCTACAACTTTTCCATCCTTATCAAGAATCTGTAACTTTCTAGCCTCTTTGCTAGATGAGCTCATAGCATATACAGTAACTGTTGATGCTCCTGCTGTCTTGAATTCAATTGCTCTCTTTGTTGTTGTTCCAGTTCCACCAAGCTTGATTCTCTGCTTAAAGTTCTTTCCGTTGTATGACTTGCTGTTAGAATCAACAGAAACCGTCTCGTCTGCTGATGATATAATCTTAAATCCATCCGCATAGATTGATGAATTGATATCTCCTGCTGTCATATCATTGGCATTAAGAACAAACTTCTTTCCTGCTGCTTCTGTAGGTGCAGCTGTTGTTGGCTTCTGTGTTGGTGCTTCTGTTGCTTTTGTAGCCTCTGTAGCTTTTGTTGTTGCCTGTGTAGCCTTTGTTGCTTCTGTAGCTTTTGTTGTTGCCTGTGTAGTCTTTGTTGCTTCTGTTGCCTTTGTTGTTTCCTGTGCAGAAGATGTCTCCTCTGGCTTTGTTACATCTTCCTTTACATCTGTCTTAACTGATACCTTAACAATCTGATTAGCACCGTTGAAATGTGCTCCCATTGTAGCATACTCACCTGTTGTCTCATAAAGATTCTTAACATTGAGAGTTCCGTTAGCATTTCTTACCTGTGAATCAAGTGTCTTATTAGTATCAATAGTATTATTAGTGCTTATAAACATTCCTGAAATAGAAGATGGATTGCTTACAACATCACCCTTCTTATCTCCATTTGCAAGTACTGTTGGATTCATTCCTGTAATTCTGTAATATTTCTTAGAATTGAAATAGATTGAATTTAACATCTTTCCAACAAACTTATCTGAATCAGTATCATCTACTGAAACAAGTCCCATATACATAGAATCACTTGATGATCTGTAGAATGTGAAGTTGCTCTTCTTTGCATATTTACCATTAGCAACACTTGTGCAGTTCATTATTGTTAATGCACCACCATTACCATTATCTGTAAAACCACATGCACCATTATTTAATGCAAGACAGTTTAATACAACATGAGGTGTAGGAACAGCTTTATTGCTTCCACCAAGCTTGAATCCATTCATATCTCCGGCAGCCTGACCTGAGCCGTCAGAAAGCTTTCCATTACCATATGCTATACAGTTTCTGATTGTAACAACTCCGATTGAACCTGTTGCTGGCTTAGCGTAAAGATCCCATCCATCGTCTGAATTGCAGTATGAGATACATCCATCAAATACATTTCCTTCACCACATGTAAGCTTAGCTGCGAATCCATCTGCATTTTCACCATTTCCCCCCTCATCAACTGGGTCAACATTATTAAATGATGTACAGTTTATAATCAGGTTGTTGCTTGGCCATGTATCTATAGTTGCCTGTGAAGAATCTTTCCTTGCAATCTGAAGACCTGTATCTCTATTAGCCTCAAATACACATTTTTCAAAAATATTATTGCTTCCAGCAAGAAGAACACCATTATCTCCTGCATGGTAGAAGTTAATTCCCTCAAAATACCAGTAGTTACCATAATGGATAAGTCCTCTGTTAAATGAGGCTAACTTCTGTGATGAGAAATCAAACTTAACACTCTTGCCGTATTCTGCCTTAAGAATGATATAGTTATCTTCTGCTCCATTATTAGTGATGTATAATGCAGGAGCGCCTGTCTTTCCTTTGTCATCCGTTGCCATCAGGCTTTCGATTGAATCAAACTTATAAGTTCCCTCTTTGATTATGATAACATCACCAGCTTTTGCATTATCAATTGCTGTTCTGATTTCCTCTGATGATGAAACATACTTTGCATTCTTAAAATCTGAATCCTTCATTGTACTGATATCTGTATATGCACCTGTATATGAAAGACTCTTTGAATCATATTTACCTGCCTCTGAAGGAACTGAAGGTGTCTGTGTTTCCTTTGTTGTTTCTTCATTTTTTGTTGTTGCTTCTGTTTCTTTTGTTGCTGCCTCTGTGGCTTTTGTTGTTACTTCTGTTTCTTTTGTTGTTGCCTCTGTGGCTTTTGTTGCTGGCTCTGTTGTTTTTGTTGAAGATTCTGTTGTAGCCTGTCCTTTTTCAGTTACAATTACCATATAAATGTAATTTTCGTTCTTATTCTGCTTAATTACATATGTTCCTGCTTTGCCTAATTCAACTGTTCTATACTCAACAGATGTTCCAATATTACTAAATAATACATCATCATTTACTTTTACCGAAGAATTTGACTTCTTAGCCGAAACTAATATAGATAATGTTGCATTATCTGTAGTTGTTTTAAATGCAATTGAACCTTTTGAATCAATCTTAACTGCTTTACTATATGTTTTTCCATTATATGTTGCTTTAATACTCTTTAATGATTCACTAATTGTAAAATAAGAATCATTTGTTTCATTATCTGCAATATATGTATGAGTTGCACCTGCAGCTGCTGTCTCCTTAGTTGTTTCCTCAGCCTTTGTTGTCTCATTGTTCTTTGTTGTTGATTCTGTTTCCTTTGTTGTAGCCTCTGTTGACTTTGTTGGCTGCTCAGGTGCTACAACTGTTCCATCAACACCGCCTACTGATACAAGACTTGTATTTCTATAGTTTGTAACAGTAGCCTTTAATTCCTTATTAACAGAATAATCATCATTATCTGCATCTGTGAACTTCCAATCAATAACACCTCTTCCAAGACTTCCTGCACCCTTTGAAGATGTTACTACTGAAGGTACATCTTTTGCATCATTAAGGCTTCCAGACTTAACTCCAAGATCTACTGTTGTATCAAAATTATCATATGATGTTCCACCTGCTACTGTCTTATATGAAGATGTAACTTTCTCATCTGCTGACTTTGCAAGGTATGCATCAAATGATACCGCATTTGCAGAATCACCGGTTTCTGAAACAGCATTTGCATAGATAATCTTCTGTGCACCTACGATAACATTTCCATATGCTTTAATGATACCACCGTTCTCGCCTGAGAATGTACCCTCACCAAGTGCATCACTTCCCTGTTTAGAAGAAAGCATTGGATATTTACAATTATTAAAATAATTATTCTGTATAAATAATGAAGAACCCATTGTTGAACCAGCACCATACTTTGCATTGCCATCATAGTAGTTGTTATACATATGCACTGACATTGTTCTTACTCTTGCATGTCTTGAATCAGAGTGATCAAACCAGTTATGATGATATGTAATATAGTTAGGACCAGATTCACTCTTCATTCCACATAAAGAACACTTACCTGAGTCATAAAAATGTACATATGAAACTGTTATATACTGTGAATTACCTTTAATGTCAATTGAACCATCACCCTTTGCCTGGTCAGCATCCCCACCTGCTTTACCATAGTACAGATCAACATTGTGAATCCATACATTGCAGTTTGCTGTATCGAGAGAAATACCATCATCCATGAAATTGATAATTGAGAAATTTCTCATCTCAACATTTCCTGCATTTCTTAAGAGGAAACCGAATCCATTGATTGTCGCATCATTTCCGATACCCTCTATTGTCATATTAAGATTTGAATAAGCACTAGCTCCTTTAATCTGTACTCCCTCAGATGAACTTGAAAACTTATCCATTGCAGCATCTGTAACACATCCGATTACACGGACATCAAGTGCTCTTGTTTCTATCCCCTTGCTAGCACTCTTTGTATATGCATCAATTATTGTCTGAAGACCTGTATATTCCTTCTCTCCCTTTGCCTCTTTTACTGATGCCTTAATTGTCTTTGCATTATCGTTAGTAACATAAAGAACAATTGCATCTTTCTTAAGTGTTCCATCCTCATTGTAAGCACCTGAACCTGTCTTATACTTTGATTCAGATGAGAATGCAAATCCGGATCTGTCATATGAACTTACAGTAAGTGTATCAGTTACTTTTGCTTTTCCTGTAACTTCTTTTCCGTCCTTTACAGGAACAACCTTAATAACATAGTCTCCTGCTGTAAGTCCTACAGCATCAACTCTCCAATAATCATTGTATTTTCTTATTAATTCATTATCAATTCTTGTGTAAGCAGAATCATCTGCATCAGCCTTCTTTATATAAGCTGTATACCCATCTGCCTCTTTATCAATAGCCCACTGTGCATATGCCGATTCTAACCAGCCTGCCGCTGTTCCATTGATAAACTTTACTGCACTTACTTCAGCTTTTGCTGTTAAAAGTGAAGTTGGAATAACGATACTTACTGTCATAACTAACACAAGTATCCATGCCCATTTTCTACGGGCTGCTTTGCTTATTATAGCCTTCATAGTTCTCCTCCCAATGCATCTTTTTATGCACATTAATTATAATGTGCAAGCACTATGGCGCTATCTTAGCAATTTTTCACAAATAAAGATATAGTACTTCCATAGGCTTTTGGTACCAGTTTGTTTTAAATAGTACTATTCTATGATAAATACCTACTTTAAGGGGGATTTTTCGTTATCTTGTATGAATATCAACATTCAATCCACTATATATTGTGCATGTTGTACATAACTAATTATATCCATGCGTACATCATACATTTACAACCGATATTCCTCTTCAATTAAAAAGGCTCACAGCAAAAAAGCTGCCCCCAATGGATAACTCCATCGGAAGCAGCCCTGTAATAATATTATATTTTATTAGTAAGCAATACCATTAGATACTTCTACATAATAAATATTAACTCCACCAGATTCTGATACAATATAATATTCACCTGCCGCATCTAATCTGAATGATACTGACTTAAGTGAAGAACCAGGTATCTTAGCTGTACTTGTTACATCATTGCCATTCTTATCAATAATCTTAATAAGTCTGCTTGTATCTGTATCTGAGCTTGTTGCATATATCTTCACCTTAGATTCACCTGCTGTCTTAAATGCAATAGCTCTTGCAGATTCGCTTCCTGCACCGCCAAGCTTGATTCTCTTTGTAAAGCTGATATTCTTGTAATCCTTATTGCTCTTATCAACCGTTACAGTCTTTTTGCTTGTTGCAACAATCTTAAGACCATCAACTACAGTTGAACTCTTAATCTTTCCTGTTGAAACATCATTAGCATTAAGAATTAATTTTTCACCCTTTGTTGATACTGAAGAAGCTTCTGTTGCTTTTGTTGGAGCCTGTGTCTCCTTTGTTGTTGCCTCTGTCGCCTTTGTCGGAGCCTGTGTCTCCTTTGTTGTTGCCTCTGTCGCCTTAGTTGGAGCCTGCGTCTCCTTTGTTGCTGCCTCTGTCGCCTTAGTTGTTTCCTGAGCCTTTGTTGTCTCTTCTGGCTTAGTTACCTCAGATGATGAATTCTTTGAAGATACACTAATCATCTGATTAGCAACATTGAATCTTGCTCCCATTGAAGCATAGCTTCCTATTGTCTCATAGAGACCGTTCATATTAACAGTTCCATCAGAATTTCTAAGCTGTTTATCTATATTTTTGCTCATATCAATTGCATTAACAGTGTTCTTAAACATTCCGGCTGTCTTAGCAGGGTCAGTTACAACAGTTCCCTTCTTATCACCACTCACTAAAGATGTAAGAACAGAACCTGTAAGACTGAAATACTTTCCAGAGTTGTAATAGATTGAGTTAGCCATCTTGCCTGTGAACTTATCTGAATCTATTGCACCTGCTGAAACAAGTCCCATGAATATTGCATCACTTGATGTTCTGTAACATAAGAAGTTGCCCTTCTTTGCAAATTTACCATTGCCCCATGCTGTGACATTCATAATTGTAAGGCCTGTTGGGTTATTATTATCTGTAAATCCTGTTGCACCATTATCAAATGATAAGCAGTTCATTACCTTATGTGGTGTTCCAACACCTGAACCGCCAAGCTTGAAGCCATTCATATCTCCATTAGCATAATGAACACCATTAGATAATGTTCCATTATTAAATGCCACACAGTTTCTAATTGTAATTACACCTATAGGACCTGTTGCACTCTTTGCAAATAAATCCCATCCATCATCTGAGTTGCTGTATGATATACATCCATCAAACACATTTCCTTCACCACATGTAAGCTTTGCAGCAAAACCATCTGCATTCTCACCTGTACCGCCCTGGTCAGGGAAATCACAGTTATCATGTGATGTACAGTTGATAATCAGGTTATTTGATGGCCATAAATCCTTAGTAGCAGCTGTTGTGTCATATCTTGAAATCTGAAGTCCTGAATCTCTGTTTGCCTCAAATACACATTTTTCAAAAATGTTGTTGTTACCAGCAAGTAATACTCCGTTATCACCTGCGCCATAGAAGTTAATTCCCTGGAAATACCAGTAATCTCCATCTACAACTACACCTCTGTTAGCTCCATCAAGCTTCTGTGCTGAGAAATCAAACTTAACTTCCTTGCCACTTTCAGCCTTTACAATAATATAAGAGCCTGATTTTCCATTCATGGCATTATTAATTACGATTGTATCAGAAAACTTATATGTTCCCTCTTTTACAATAATTACATCGCCGGCCTTAGCTGAACTGATTGCATTAAGAATTTCATTTGAAGATGATACATACTTTGCATTCTTGAAATCTGCATCCTTCTTATTACTGATATCTGTGTACGCACCTGAGTAAGAAAGACTTGTCTTATCGTATGATGTTGTTGCATCTGAACCAGCTGTTTCCTTTTCAGTTGCCTTTGTTGCGCTCTCTGTTGCTTTTGTTGTTGTCTGTGTTTCCTTAGTTGTTGCCTGTGTAGCTTTTGTTGTACTCTCTGTTGCCTTAGTTTCTTCTGTTGTTGGATCTGGTGAAACAATCTTTGCATTAGTACCACCTACAGAAACAAGGTCTGTATTCTTGTAATTAGTAACTGTTGCCTTTAATTCCTTATCTATGGCATATACAGAATCATCTTTATCAGAGAATGTCCATGGAATTACTCCACCGCCAAGGCTTCCTGCTCCCTTTGCAGATGTTACTACTGAAGGTACATCTTCTGCATTATTAAGGCTTCCTGATTTAACCCCGAGATCCTTAGTTGTATCAAAGTTATCATAAGATGTTCCACCTGCTACTGTCTTATATGAAGATGGAACTTTTTCATCTGCTGATTTTGCAAGGTATGCATCAAATGATGCCGCATTTGCAGAATCACCTGTTTCTGAAACAGCATTTGCATAGATAATCTTCTGTGCACCTACAATAACATTTCCATATGCTTTAATGATACCACCGTTCTCACCTGAGAATGTACCTTCACCAAGTGCATCTGTTCCCTGATTAGATGAAAGCATTGGATTCTTGCAGTTTCTGAAATAGTTATTCTGTACGAATAATGAAGAACCCATTGTTGAACCTGCGCCATACTTTGCATTGCCATCATAGTAGTTGTTATACATATGCACTGACATTGTTCTTACTCTTGCATGTCTTGAATCAGAGTGATCAAACCAGTTATGATGATATGTAATATAGTTAGGACCAGATTCACTCTTCATTCCACATAAAGAACACTTACCTGAGTCATAAAAATGTACATATGAAACTGTTATATACTGTGAATTACCTTTAATGTCAATTGAACCATCACCCTTTGCCTGGTCAGCATCCCCACCTGCTTTACCATAGTACAGATCAACATTGTGAATCCATACATTGCAGTTTGCTGTATCGAGAGAAATACCATCATCCATGAAATTGATAATTGAGAAATTTCTCATCTCAACATTTCCTGCATTTCTTAAGAGGAAACCGAATCCATTGATTGTCGCATCATTTCCGATACCCTCTATTGTCATATTAAGATTTGAATAAGCACTAGCTCCTTTAATCTGTACTCCCTCAGATGAACTTGAAAACTTATCCATTGCAGCATCTGTAACACATCCGATTACACGGACATCAAGTGCTCTTGTTTCTATCCCCTTGCTAGCACTCTTTGTATATGCATCAATTATTGTCTGAAGACCTGTATATTCCTTCTCTCCCTTTGCCTCTTTTACTGATGCCTTAATTGTCTTTGCATTATCGTTAGTAACATAAAGAACAATTGCATCTTTCTTAAGTGTTCCATCCTCATTGTAAGCACCTGAACCTGTCTTATACTTTGATTCAGATGAGAATGCAAATCCGGATCTGTCATATGAACTTACAGTAAGTGTATCAGTTACTTTTGCTTTTCCTGTAACTTCTTTTCCGTCCTTTACAGGAACTACCTTAATAACATAGTCACCTGCCGCAAGTCCTACTGCATCAACCCTGTAGTAGTTCTTATACTTTCTGATAAGTTCATTGTCGATTCTTGCATAAGCAGAATCTGACTGGCTGGCTTTCTTGATATATGCTGTATATCCTTCTGCCTGATTATCAATGGACCACTGTGCATATGCTGACTCTAACCATCCTGCCGCACCATCAATAAATTTTACTGTTCCAACATCTGCCTTCACTGTAAGAAGTGATGTAGGAATCACGATACTCACAACCATAACCAATGCAAGTACCCATGCCCATTTTCTACGGGCTGCTTTGCTAATAATAGCTTTCATGTTTTGCTTTTCCTCCTCAATACATTAATTTGTGCATTTTGCTTTAACAAGCAAGGGTTTATGTCGTTATATTAGCAACTTTTACTCAAAAAGTACATGTATGTTAAGTAGGAAATAGGTACCATATTCATAATTTTTATGTATTTCATGTGAAAATATGTCAAAAATATGTAAAACACCGTAGCACATTTGCTGGTAAGCTAATATGCCACGGTGCAGATTAAACATCCGGATATTCAAATATATATCTCTCATACCCATTAATTATCTTAGTATTCTCATTATACTCATATTCCTGCTTAAACTTCATCTGGTAGCTCTTATGGATATGACCATGGATAAAATACTTAGGCTTATATTTTTCCAACAGATAATTAAAGCCCTCAAAACCCTTATGCGGTTCGTCAGGCCCGTCACCTATTCCCGCTGCCGGAGAATGTGTAAGCAGTATGTCAAAGCCCTTATTCTTCTTTATCGAAAACCACATTTTATTAATCCTGCGGTTCATTTCTTTCTGTGTATACTGGTTCTTTCCCTTCTTATATCTTATAGAACCACCAAGTCCCATTATACGGACCCCCTTATACACATATATCTTATTCTCAATATTGATACATCCATCCGGTGGCTGTATCTCATAACAGTCATCATGATTGCCATGCACATAAAGAACAGGTACTTTTGTAAATGATGCAAGAAACGACAGATACTGTGGCTTTAAATCCCCAGCTGAAAGTATAAGGTCTATACCTTCCAGTTTCTGCTTTTCGAAATAATCCCATAAGTATTTTGATTCAACATCCGCTAACACAAGTATTTTCATTAATAATTCCCCAGCCACCACTGCAGGCAGCATGCTTTCTATTCTTCTTCTTTGACAACACCCTGAAGTGCCATTTTTAATTTAGCATTATCTGTAAGTTCATCATACCGAGGCAGTCTGCCAACCACATTATCAAGCAGCCAGTCCATAGTAATTATATGTTCCGGATCAATAAGCTTCCCTTCTTCAACCCTCATATTACCCTGCTGATCTTTTAATTCACCCTCAAACACTTTGAACCTTGCTTCCTTAAGTTCTTTCTCAAAGAGCTTTACAAGTCTCTTAGTTGCTGATGGAAGGCTCTCTGAATATATAAGATCAACAACTCCTGCCGACATTCCCCACCAGTAATTAAGTGCTTTTACATTATCGCCGTCCTCATCCTTACTCCATGAACCACTCATAATGCTCTGTATAAGCTTTTCATAAAAAACTCCCCAGTGCCATACCGGCATGGCAAGGTGCTTATCAGAATCACTTGCCTTATACAGACCGAACTTTCTCTTGCTCTTTCCCGGAGTAATCATATCCTGATCAGATATAATGCTTATATTCTTCTTCGCAAGATTACCCTCCGAATCATTATCCCTGATACTGTTCCACTCAAGATAAACCTTTGCTCTCGGATTAACGAACTTTACTCCCAGTGCAAATGCATTGATATTTGCACATGCACCATACACCGGATTGTCAGCTATATAGCCAACATTGTCATCATCTGCCATAGAGCCTGCAATAATTCCTGTTATGAATTTTGCCTCAAACATTCTCGCATAATATGACCTGATGTATTTATGTGAAATGTTAAGAGAACAGTCCAGAATCTTTACTGACGGATGTGCTATCGCAGCCTTCAGTCCTGCCATATTCATTGCAGAAGATGTAAGGAATATAAGGTCACAGCCTTTCTTTATAAGCCTGTTAATTGCGGCTTCATCACTCTGTTCAGGTGTCGCATTTTCTTCAACATAAGTCTCTATCTGGTCGCCAAATGTATCATCAATATATTGTCTCCCAAGTTCATGTGCATAGCACCACTCTGAATCCTGCGGAGTCTTTTCATACACAAATCCAACCTTAAGCTTCTTAACTCCTCCCATTGGAAGCAGATAGCTTAATATATTCTTCTTAGGTGCTGCAGCTGGTGTCATCTTAAGTTCCACTTCGCTGTTGTCATCAAGAAGCTCGAATTCAGCCCATGTCTTGGCAACATTCTTTGCCATCTCAGACTTAGTCATTCTCTTAACAGCATCATATCCGTGAATGTGAATAAATCGTAAAAATGAATCTCCCGTCGGAAAATCGAACTTATCCCCTCCTCTTGATTCATAAGCAAGCCTGAAATTAAGATAGCACGAAACAAGGTCTTTCTTATCATCCTCATCCATTGGTTCTCCTGGTGTAATTCCAACCAGCTCCATAAGAGTTGTAAAACTGCCCTCTTTGCTGAAATATATATCGTTTAACTTAGTAGATTTATAAAAATCCATGAATTCATAATATATCTTAACATCAGGATCATCACTATACTTAGGTATCTTTCTTATAACCTGTGCACTTACTGTCACCGCCTTAAAATACTTAAGTACACTGACTCTTTTATTACCTTCAAGCACATAGAACTTATTCATGTACTCATATACTTTAATATCGTCTCTTATTCCCTCATTTACCTGACTGTCGCTAAGTGAAGCCCACTTTGCCGAAAATTCTGTTCCCCAGTCAAGTATAGGCATAAAGTTGTCTGCAAATGCTGTAGTTCTTCCCGCTGTACATGTTCCTACTACCAGCCTTAATGGAATCTGGTCACTTCCAAGACTGACTTCTCTGTCAATACTGCTTTCATCAATAATATCCTCCAGAACCGGAAGATATGGATAAGTACCCTTATTTACACACGCATGATATTCTTTTTTACCAATCTTTACTGCACTGAGATAATCCTGCACTGACATATCTTTTACCTTTCCTTTCTGTCTGCATTCTACCCTTTAATGTTCCTGTATGTAACATTTGCAGACCGCCATATCTTATTTATTTCTACTTACATATATAAAACTATCACATTTTCACCAAAAAATACACCTTAAAATTGACTTTTGTTAATTATGCTAGTATCTTATTCGATAGGCTTGAAATTTTTCTATATTTCCGGTCTGAATAAAATGCATGCAGATACGCATTTAAAGAAATGGAGTATACATATGAATATTGAATTTTCTAAAAGAGCTGACCGCTTTGGCAGCAACATTTTTAATATACTTAATGAAAAGAAGAACGACCGACTTGCACAGGGAAAGCCGGTATATAACTTTACTGTAGGGACTCCTGATTTCAAGCCTGATGAATCTGTTATGAAGGTTGTTTCAGATGCAGCACTTGATCCTGAGAATTACAAATACTCACTTGGTGATACTGATGAGCTGCTTGACGCCGTATGCAAATGGTACAAACGCCGTTACAACACTGTTATCACACCTGATGAAGTCACCTCTGTATTCGGAACCCAGGAAGGTATGGCTCATATTGCCCTTGCTTTGTGCAATCCGGGAGATTTATGCTTAGTTCCTAATCCGGGATATCCTATATTCGAGATTGGACCATTCCTGTGTGATGCACAGATTGCTTATTACAATCTTCTTCCAGAGAATGATTATCTTATAGATTTTGATTCTATTGATGAAGATACTGCAAAAAGAGCCAAAATGATGGTTGTATCTTATCCACTGAATCCTGTATGTGCTACTGCACCTGATGAATTCTACGATAAACTCATCGCATTTGCAAAGAAATATAACATCATTATTATTCACGACAACGCATATTCTGAGATTATATATGACGGACAGATTGGTGGCTCTTTCTTAAGCCACGAAGGTGCTATGGAAGTCGGAGTTGAATTCAACTCTCTTTCTAAGACTTATAACCTTACCGGCCTGCGCCTTTCATTTCTTATCGGAAACCGTGAAATCGTAAGCAAATTCAAAACTGTCCGCTCACAATTTGACTATGGAACAAGTCTTATATACCAGAAAGCTGCTGTTGCTGCACTTAACGGTCCGCAGGAATATGTCGCTGACAACCGTGCTGAATATGAGTTAAGAAGAAATGCTCTCGTTGCCGGAATTAAGAAGCTTGGACTTAAACCTGCTGATGTTAAAGGCACAATGTTTGTATGGGCTGCCATTCCTGACGGCTATACCAGTTCAGCTGATTATGTTATGGAACTTCTTAATAAGACTGGCGTTTTATGTACACCTGGAAGCAGCTTCGGAAGCCTTGGAGAAGGTCATGTAAGATTTGCCCTTGTACTTCCCCATGAAGAAATTGAGAATATTTTTTCTAATCTGTAATTCACTAAAAAACATAATATACGTACAAAACCCCGTATCCTGCAAAACAGAATACGGGGTTTATATGTATCTTTGATATTAACAATCACTGGTGATTAGCCACGGATCTTCTTAACAAGAGCAACAGCCTCTGCTGTCATATCCTTAATCTTGTCAAATTCTCCTGCCTTAATCATATCACCCTTAACCATCCATGATCCACCACAGCAGAAGATCTTATCGCATGATAAGAATTCCTCAAGGTTAGCTGTGTTGATACCACCTGTAGGCATGATTCTTACTGTTGTGTAAGCTGCGCACATAGCCTTGATCATCTTGATTCCGCCTGCAGCTGTAGCTGGGAAGAATTTAACTCTTGTAAGTCCTCTCTTAACAGCCTGTGCAAGTTCTGAAGGTGTAACAATACCTGGCATAACAGGAATATTCTTAGAAATACAGTAATCAACGATTTCTGGATCAAATCCTGGGCTTACGATAACTGAAGCACCAGCTGCTACTGCTCTGTCAACCTGCTCTGTTGTAAGTACTGTACCTGCTGCAAGTACCATATCTGGATATGCTTCATGCATAAGACGGATAGATTCCTCAGCTGCTGCTGTACGGAATGTAACCTCTGCACAAGGAAGACCACCCTCAACTAAAGCCTTAGCTAATGGAAGTGCATCTTTAGCATCATTCAATACTACTACTGGAATTACTCCAAGTTCTTCAAATTTGTCTGCAATATTGCTCATAATTATATAGACTCCTTTCATATTTTCCCAATCTCTGGGATAATTTTGTCCGCAAATATTCTATCACACTCTCAGCACCATTACAAGCATTATAAATGTTGTTATTCCCTCAGCAACAGCATACGCAAGCCATACTCCTGTCATTCCAAAAAGTGCTGACATTACAAAAACTGCACCTAAAATCAGCACAAATCCTCTTGCCACAGAAACAACTGCCGCTTTAAACGCATCCTCTGTTGCACTGAATGCACCGCCACCTACAATATTAATTCCCGCAAAGAATATTCCAATAAAATATAACTTAACGCCTTCTGTTGCGTAAAGCCTTAACATTTCTGAACCTTCACTGTTAAACACTGCGACAAACTGTCCTGCAAATATAAACAATATACTATACATAACCGCTGCAAGTACAAATGCTGTTGTATATCCCATTCGTTTTAACTGTGTACATCCATCCTTGTCTCCCCTGCCGAAACAACTGCTTATAAGTGGCTGACTTCCCTGTGCAACACCATTAAATACCGCAGTTGTGACAATTGCAATATTAGCCACAACTCCGTATGCAGCTACTCCGACATTACCAGCCAGCTTAAGTATTACGAAATTAAAAGCAAGTGTAATGACCGCTGACGACATCTCTCCTACAAATGCCGATACACCAAGCTGGCTTCCTGCCACAAGTTTTCTTACTGAAGGCTTACACACAACAAGCCTGACACTGCTTTTCTTAGAGAAGAAATGTATGCTGCATATTCCCATACCTATAATCGGCGACAAAGCTGTTGCCAGTGCTGCACCTTCCATTCCCAGATTCATCGGGAACATGAGAATATAGTCAAATACTATATTAAACAGACTGCTAAAAAGTGTTGCACTCATAGCAATTCCCGGGGCTCCGTCATTTCTTACAAATGCATTAGTCACATAGTTACACATAAACATCGGTGCAAAACACATGAATATCTTAGTGTAATTATTCCCAACTGCTACAATATGTTCATCAGCTCCTAGAACACGCATGATATCTGCCGAAAAGAATATTCCGGCAAAAACGAATATCATGCTTGACATTATACACCATATTAATGCATTCCAGAAATAATCATCTGCATCTGCATCTTTTTTAATCTTACTAATTGCATACCTTATAGCTGAACCAACACCAATCATCTCACCAATTGAGAATATTATACTATATAATGGCATAACAAGATTTAATGCTGTAAGTCCGTCTGCTCCCTTTGCTATAGATATAAAATACGAGTCAGCAAGAACGTAGCATGAAAACCCTATCATTCCGAGAATATTTTGCGATACATATTTAGAAAAATTCTTTCTGTTTTCCTCCTTGCTCATCGAAATCTCCTTAATTAAATAATATAAGTTACAAAAACGGCTCCCGTTGGGAGCCGCATTTTACACAATATCATATCTCTTAACGCAAAGCAATTACATGCCCATAATTATTTACTTAGTTCCGAAGATTCGGTCTCCGGCATCCCCAAGTCCTGGGCAAATATAAGCATCTGCGTTAAGCTCTCTGTCAAGATGTCCAATGTATATCTGAACATCTGGATGCGCCTTATGAAGCTTTTCAACTCCCTCTGGGGCAGCTATGATACACATGAACTTAATCTGCTTTCCGCCAACCTTCTTTATCTGATCAATTGCATCAACTGCCGAGCCACCTGTTGCAAGCATCGGATCTGTTACAACAATAGTTCTTTCCTCAATTGGATGTGGAAGCTTGCAGTAATATGGTACCGGCTCATGTGTCTCTTCATTACGGTACATTCCGATATGTCCAACCTTAGCAGTTGGTACAAGTGAAAGTACACCAGGAACCATTCCAAGACCTGCCCTTAAAATAGGAACAATTGCAAGCTTACGACCTGAAATCATAGGTGTCATACAAGTTTCAATAGGTGTCTCAATCTCAACATCTTCTGTCGGAAGGTCTGATAAAGCCTCAAAGCCTTCAAGCATAGCTATTTCTTCAACGAGCTTTCTGAATTCATTAGTTCCTGTTTTCTTATCTCTAAGAATTGAAATCTTATGCTGGATAAGTGGATGTGTAAATATAGTTATATTCTTCTCATTCTCAAAATCCATCATTATTAAGTACCTCCAAATTTTATTGTTATTTACTTATTATCTTCTGATTCTTCTTTTTCAGAGTCTGTGTTCATAACATAAACTCCACGGCTGCTGTCACCTGCTGGATTCTTACCGAATTCATAATCATTACCAGGTAATATAGCATTAAGAAGAATACCTGCTATAGCAGCGATTGCAAGTGCTGTAAGTGTTATAGATGTTCCACCGATTGTAAATGTAAGTCCACCACCGAAGCCTAAACCACATACAAATATAACACCTGCAATAATAAGGTTTCTTGACTTAGTAAGGTCAACCTTGTTCTCAACAACATTTCTTACACCGATAGCTGAAATCATACCATAAAGCATGAATGATATACCACCGATAATTGCTGTTGGCATAGTTGATATAACTGATGAAAACTTAGGTATGAATGAAAGTATAATTGCAAATACTGCTGCAATTCTGATTACTCTTGGGTCATATACCTTAGAAAGTTCAAGAACTCCTGTGTTCTCACCATATGTAGTATTAGCCGGACCTCCAATTGCACCTGCAAATGCTGTTGCAATACCATCACCAATAAGTGTTCTGTGAAGACCTGGATCTGCTAAATAGTTTTCTTCAACTGTAGCCGAAATAGCTGACATATCTCCGATATGTTCCATCATTGTTGCAATAGCAATAGGTGCCATTACAAGGATTGCTGTTACATCAAACTTCATAAACTGGAACTTTGGAATTCCAACCCATGAAGCAGATGCAATTGATGAGAAATTAAGTATTGCTGAACCATCAGGATTATGTACGCCACATGCATTAAGAATAAGTGCAAATACATATGAAATTACTACGCCCATAAGAATAGGAATAATCTTGAAAAGTCCCTTGCCCCATATATTGAATATAATAATTACAGCAAGTGCAACAAATGCAAGTAACCAGTTAGTTGAAGCATTTGTAATAGCTGAACCTGCAAGTGAAAGACCAATACATATAATGATAGGTCCTGTAACTACAGGTGGAAGGAATTTCATAACTCTGTTGACTCCAACAAGCTTAATTATAAGTGCAAGTACAAAGTAAAGCATTCCGGCAACAAATATACCACCACATGCATAAGCAGCCTTATCATTAGCTGACATTCCAGCATACATACCGCTGTCAAGATTAGCTACTGTGTAGAATCCACCAAGAAATGCAAAGGAAGATCCTAAGAATGCAGGTACTTTGAACTTAGTACACAGGTGGAATATCAATGTACCAAAGCCTGCACAGAAAAGTGTTACTGATACAGACAGACCTCTGGTAAGCTCCTCACCGCAGGCAGCCTGAAAATATCCTGATACCAGAATAGGTACAAGGATAGTTGCGCCAAACATGGCAAACATATGCTGAATACCAAGAATCAGCATCTTCGCTTTACCAAGCTTTCTGGCATCACGAATAGGTTCGATTTTCTTTTGTTCCATAATACGCTCCAATCAATATATATTTTCATATTATTATAGAACATAATAAGATTTAGGGCAATGAAAAAATATTCCTTTTTAAACATTTCGGGGCATGAAAAGCTTTCGCCTTCCATGCCCCGAAACTCGTGTTATGGTCAGAAATTGGATTATTTCTCTTCCGCAATAGCAGCCTGTGCTGCTGCAAGTCTTGCAATAGGTACTCTGAATGGTGAGCAGCTCACATAATCAAGTCCAATCTTGTGGCAGAATGCGACTGATGAAGGATCTCCACCATGCTCTCCACAGATACCTATGTGAAGATTCGGATTAACCGGTCTTCCAAGCTTTATTGTCATCTCCATAAGCTTACCTACACCATTCTGGTCAAGCTTTGCAAATGGATCATTCTCAAATATCTTAGATTCATAGTATGCATTAAGGAACTTACCAGCGTCATCTCTTGAAAATCCGAATGTCATCTGTGTAAGATCGTTAGTACCAAAGCAGAAGAAATCGGCTTCCTTGGCAATCTCATCAGCAGTAAGTGCAGCTCTTGGAATCTCAATCATAGTACCAACCTCGTATTCAAGGTCGATTCCTGCTGCCTTAATCTCTTCATCTGCTGTCTCAACAACAGTCTTCTTTACATACTTTAATTCCTTAACCTCACAGATAAGCGGAATCATAATCTCAGGCTTAACATTCCAGTCAGGATGTGCCTTCTTAACATTGATTGCAGCTCTTATAACAGCTCTTGTCTGCATCCTAGCAATCTCTGGATATGTTACTGCAAGACGGCATCCTCTGTGTCCCATCATTGGATTAAACTCATGAAGACTTGCAATAATATTCTTAATAGTCTCTACTGACTTGCCCTGTGATTCAGCTAACTTCTTAATATCTTCTTCCTCTGTAGGAACAAATTCATGAAGAGGTGGATCAAGGAATCTGATAGTTACAGGATTACCTTCAAGTGCCTCATAAAGTGCTTCGAAATCTCCCTGCTGATATGGCAGAATCTTATCCAGTGCTGCTTCTCTTTCTTCTACAGTATCAGAACATATCATCTCTCTGAATGCTGCAATTCTGTCCTCTTCAAAGAACATATGCTCAGTACGGCAAAGTCCGATACCTTCTGCTCCAAGTTCTCTTGCCTTCTTGGCATCCTTAGGAGTATCTGCATTAGTACGAACCTTTAACTTTCTGTACTTATCAGCCCACTCCATAACTCTTCCAAACTCTCCTGCAATCTTGGCATCAACCGTAGGAATCTGTCCATCATATATGTTGCCTGTTGTACCATCAATAGATATATAATCTCCTTCATGGTATTCCTTGCCTGCAAGTGTGAACTTCTTATTAGCTTCATCCATTGCAATATCACCACAGCCAGATACACAGCAGGTTCCCATACCTCTTGCAACAACCGCTGCATGGCTTGTCATACCTCCTCTTACAGTAAGAATACCCTGTGAAGCCTTCATACCTGTAATATCTTCTGGCGATGTCTCAAGTCTTACAAGAACAACCTTCTCGCCTCTTGCATTCCACTCTTCTGCGTCTTCTGCTGAGAAAACAATCTTACCACATGCAGCGCCAGGAGATGCTCCAAGACCTCTTCCTGCTGGAGTTGCAGCCTTAAGTGCAGCTGCATCAAACTGAGGATGAAGAAGTGTATCAAGATTACGAGGATCAATCATTGCAACTGCTTCCTTCTCTGTTCTCATCCCCTCATCTACAAGATCGCATGCAATCTTTAATGCTGCCTGTGCTGTTCTCTTACCATTACGTGTCTGTAACATGAACAGCTTACCATGCTCTACTGTAAATTCCATATCCTGCATATCTCTGTAATGTTCTTCCAGAGTTGCACACACATCCTTAAACTGCTCAAATGCTTCTGGGAACTTCTCACTCATTTCCTGAATATGCATTGGAGTTCTTACTCCGGCAACAACATCTTCACCCTGTGCGTTAGTAAGGAACTCTCCAAAAAGTCCTTTAGCACCAGTTGCAGGATCTCTTGTAAATGCAACACCAGTTCCACAGTCATCCCCCATATTACCAAATGCCATAGACTGTACATTAACTGCTGTTCCCCAAGAATAAGGAATATCATTATCTCTTCTGTATACATTAGCTCTTGGGTTGTCCCATGAACGGAATACAGCTTTTATAGCTCCGTATAACTGTTCCTTAGGATCATCTGGGAAATCCTTGCCAATCTTAGACTTATATTCAGCCTTAAACTGTGTTGCAAGCTCCTTAAGATCATCCGCTGTAAGCTCTACATCAAGCTTAACCCCTCTCTCATCCTTCATCTTGTCAATAAGCTCTTCGAAATATTTCTTACCAACTTCCATAACTACATCTGAATACATCTGGATAAATCTTCTATAACAATCCCATGCCCATCTTGGATTGCCGGATTTCTGTGCAATTACATTAACAACGTCCTCGTTAAGTCCAAGATTAAGGATTGTATCCATCATACCCGGCATAGAAGCTCTTGCTCCAGAACGAACAGAAACTAAAAGTGGATTCTCCATATCTCCAAACTTCTTGCCTGTAATCTGTTCCATCTTCTCAATATGTTCGTTAATCTGTCCCATGATCTCATTATTGATTTCTCTACCATCCTCGTAATACTGGGTACAAGCTTCCGTAGTAATAGTAAACCCCTGTGGAACCGGAAGACCAATATTAGTCATCTCTGCCAGATTCGCACCTTTACCACCAAGAAGTTCACGCATATCTGCGTTACCCTCTGTAAACAAATACACCCATTTCTTTCCCATAACAAAACCTCCATAATTTAATATTCAGTTATTTAAGTAGTATATTTCTTAGCTTGTTAAAATTATAACATAGTAATCGTTTTCGTGCAACCATAAATGTATTTATTTTAATACAATTTTATATACAAGCCTTACATTTACAGAATATGCTTAATATGGGAAAATATTCATGCTGTACTAAATAGTACAACAATAGAACCATCACTGAAAACACAATATAAGGAGGATTTTTCTATGCCTAAAGACCCTGTTATGCTTTTAAGCTTTGTCAATACACAACTTCGAGACAATTACAATTCATTAGAGGAACTGTGCAAATCTTATATGGTTTCTGAAAAAGAGATAACTGATAAGTTAAAGACAATTAATTATGAATATAATACTGAAAAGAACCAGTTTATCTAAAAAGCAGGTATAATATACAGACTCACTCTGCACATTACACCTGCTATATCAATTACTTATTATTTCTGTCTTGCAGCGGCTCTAGCTGTCAGCTTTCCATCTACAAGGTCAATAACAATATCATCACCTGTATTGATATTGCCTGCAAGTATTAACTTGGCTGCCAGTGTCTCAACTGTCTTCTGGACATATCTCTTAAGCGGTCTTGCACCATACATTGGGTCAAATCCGTTTTCAACTATGAAATCCTTGGCTGCATCTGTAAGAACAATCTCAAGCTCTTTATCTGCAAGTCTCTTGTTAACATCTGCAACAAGAAGATTGATAATATTGCTGATATTATCCTTAGTAAGAGGCTTGAACATAATTATCTCATCAAGACGATTAAGGAATTCAGGTCTGAAATGATTCTTTAAATCACCCATAACAGCTTCCTCTGCCTCTGGCTTAATTGAGCCATCAGGATTGATGCCTTCAAGCAGATATGAAGAACCAATGTTACTTGTCATTATGATTATAGTGTTCTTAAAATCCACAGTTCTTCCCTGTGAATCAGTGATACGGCCATCATCAAGTACCTGTAAGAGGACATTAAATACATCTGGATGTGCTTTCTCAACTTCATCAAAAAGAACAACTGAATATGGTTTTCTTCTTACAGCTTCTGTAAGCTGTCCACCTTCATCATAACCTACATATCCTGGAGGCGCTCCGATAAGTCTGGATACTGAATACTTCTCCATATACTCGGACATATCAAGTCTTACTATATTAGATTCATCATCAAACAGACTCTCAGCCAGTGCCTTTGCAAGCTCTGTCTTACCTACACCTGTAGGTCCTAAGAACAGGAATGAACCGATTGGCTTAGTCGGGTCTTTAATACCAGCCTTAGACCTTATGATTGCCTCTGTAACCTTAGTAACACCTTCATCCTGACCGATAACTCTCTTGTGGAGCTGTTCATCAAGATTAAGAGTTTTCTGTCTTTCAGACTCACTTAACTTGCTAACCGGAATACCAGTCCATCTTGATATAATCTTGGCAATCTCTTCCTCAGTAACACTTTCATGAACAAGACTCATGTCTCTGTTACTTGACTTCCTCTCAGCTTCTTCCAAAGCCTTCTGTGCCTGTGGAAGTTTACCATACTGAAGTTCTGCTGCCTTATTAAGATCATATTCTCTCTTAGCCTGTGCTATCTGGGTATTAATCTGGTCAATCTCTTCCTTTAACTTGCTTACCTGGTCAACAGAAGATTTCTCGCTGTCCCATTTAGCTTTCTGGATATTGAAATCAGACCTTAATTCAGATAATTCCTTCTGTAATGCATCAAGTCTTTCCTTACTGAGGTTATCTGTCTCTTTCTTAAGAGCAGCCTCCTCAATCTCAAGCTGCATAATCTTTCTTCTCTTCTCATCAAGTTCGGCAGGCATTGAATCAAGTTCAGTCTTAATCATTGCACATGCCTCATCTACAAGGTCAATAGCCTTATCTGGCAGGAATCTGTCTGAAATATATCTGTCTGACAAAGTAGCTGCACTTACAAGTGCGCCATCTGTAATCTTAACTCCATGGAACACTTCATATCTGTCCTTAAGACCTCTAAGGATTGAGATAGTATCCTCAACTGTAGGCTCATCAACCATAACTGGCTGGAATCGTCTTTCAAGTGCCGGGTCTTTCTCAATATACTCTCTGTGCTCATCAAGAGTTGTAGCACCTATACAATGAAGTTCACCACGGGCAAGCATAGGCTTTAACATATTGCCTGCGTCCATAGCACCTTCTGTCTTACCTGCACCGACAATAGTGTGAATCTCATCAATAAACAGGATTATCTGTCCTTCAGATTTCTTAACCTCGTCAAGTACAGCCTTAAGTCTTTCCTCGAATTCACCACGATACTTTGCACCTGCAACAAGCGCGCCCATATCTAGTGCAAAAAGCTTCTTATCCTTTAAGCCTTCTGGAACATCTCCCCTTACAATTCTCTGTGCAAGTCCTTCAACAACTGCTGTTTTACCAACACCAGGCTCACCAATAAGAACGGGATTATTCTTCGTCTTACGGGAAAGGATTCTTATTACATTTCTGATTTCATTATCTCTGCCGATAACCGGGTCAAGCTTTCCGTCCTTGGCTCTTTCTACAAGGTCTGTAGCATATTTGCTGAGAGTATCATAAGTTGCCTCCGGATTATCCGAAGTAACACTCTGGTTGCCTCTTACTGTGGCAAGTGCTGACAGGAATGATTCCCTGTTAATTCCATATGTCTTAAAAAGTTGCTTTATGCCCTTGTTAGGTGCTGCAATCATCGCAAGCATAAGATGCTCAACAGAAACATATGCATCCCCCATTCTCTTTGCTTCATCTTCAGCATTTACTAAAACCTTATTAAGATCATTGCTTACATAAAGCTGTACATTTCCTGAAACCTTATTCTTCTGGCTAAGCAGAGTCTCAATATTCTTTATAAATGCATCCTTATCAATTCCCATCTTCTCTATCAGGCTCGCGATAAGACTATCTTCTATAGTTAAGAGACTGTACAGAAAATGTTCCTGATCAATCTCCTGATTACCATAATCGTAGGCAATCTTCTCGCACTGGTTAACAGCCTCAATAGACTTCTGTGTAAACTTATTAATGTTCATACGATTACCTCCTTCTATTACAATGAATGCTTAACTTCACTGTTTATCTATTGTTTTCCTCTTACAATTGATGTTATACATCTCATTGTTAGCACTGTCAAGAGGTGAGTGCTAATGAATTTATTAAAAAAATATAAAGCCAGCAAAATACTGGCTTTACACTATAATAAATAATTAAATTATATATTTTTATCGCTTTATGTACCTTATCAATCTGATATAAGCAGCACAGAAACATCATTAACATTTGTTCCCGTAGGTCCTGTTATAATAAGCCCCTCTGTTAGTTTCAAAGCATTATAAGCATCATTATTCTTAAGCACTTCAAATATATCTATTCCTTTATTCTTTAAAACTCCTGCTGTATCACCATCGCTATATCCACCTGCCGCATCCGTAGGTCCGTCTGTTCCATCGCTGCCTATACTGAATACTGCTGCATTTGACATTCCCTTAATACCTTCCGCTGCCGATAATGCAATTTCCTGATTTCTTCCACCTTTCCCATGTCCTGTAATATTAACAATCGTTTCACCACCTGCTATGTATGCCAGCTTCTTTCCTGACTTACAATGTGTCTTTGCTATAGATGCAAGAAAACTTCCGGCTTCTTTTGCCTGACAGCATAGCTGGTCAGTAAGCATTACTGGTTCATATCCATACTGTAAGCACTCTCTTGAAACTGCACTGCATAATTCACGCACACTTCCATTAATAAATGTTGTTACGTTATCAAGTTTCTTTGGAGTTTCAATATCCATCAGTTTATTAGCCATCTCACTAAGATTCAGATTATATTTTTCTACAATATGTTTTGCTTCTTCACATGTTGTAGTATCTGCACACGCCGGACCTGAAGCAATCATATCCAATGGGTCACCAAGTATATCTGATAGTACTATTGACAATACATGCGCCGGTTCACATAATTTTGCAAACCGTCCGCCCTTTACTTCTGATAAGCGTTTTCTTATCGTATTAATCTCAACAATATCTGCGCCGCATGCAAGTAACTGATTAGTTATATCCTGCAATTCTTCTCCTGTAATCTTCGGCTTCTCAAATAAAGCACTTCCTCCACCTGAAAGAAGAAAAAGCACTGTATCATTCTTATTGAGTCCGCTTACCATCTCAATAGCTGCCTGTGTTGCTTTAAATGAATTCTCATCTGGAACAGGGTGGCCTGCCTCAAAACATTCTATTCTTTCAATCGGCTCTTTTACATGTCCATACTTCGTTATTACAATTCCTTCATTTATTCTGTCTCCCAGACAGTCACTTGCCGCCTTTGCCATCTGCCATGCGGCTTTTCCTACTGCTACAAGAATAACTTTTCCATCAAATTTCCTGTCTTTAAGTGTTTTCTTAACTGCTTCATCCGGAAGAACTGCTTTAATTGCCGCATCAATTATATTGTCTGCAACCGCTCTTAATTCTTTATTCATAAGATTCTCCTTCCTGACATTATAATAACCTGTCAACAACATTTATAATTTTGTGTCTGCCAGTTTTTCATAATAATGTATAATTGCGCTGTGGTCGCTGCTTCCATCTCCATTATTATGCAGATACTGCATTATTTCCTGAACCTGTGCCGTCATCGGTACTGGAGCTCCAACACTATGAGCACACTCAAGTGCATTATTCAAATCTTTAATATGTAAATCTACTCTGAATCCTGGTTCAACATTGTCCTCTATCATCATTGGAACTTTGGCATTCATAACAGTAGACCCTGCTAGTCCGCCTTTTATTGCCTCAAATACACGCTCAGGGTCTACTCCGGCTTTTTTTGCCAGAATGAAGCTTTCAGAAACTGCCTGGATATTACATGCAACAATTATCTGATTGGCAAGTTTTGTTGTATTTCCAGCTCCAAGTTCACCACATCTTGTAACTGATGAACCCATATGTGTAAGAATCTGTTTATACTTATCAAATGTTTTCTCATCTCCACCAACCATAAATGCAACTGTTCCATCTATTGCTTTAGGTTCTCCTCCTGACACAGGTGCATCAAGCATATCAATTCCTTTTTCTTTTAATACATCACCAATATATCTGCTGTCAACAGGATTAATTGAACTCATATCTATAAAACATGTTCCTTTTTTCATATAACCCGCAATACCATTTTCCCCAAGCATTACATCCTTTACCTGAGGACTGTTTGGAAGCATTGTTATAACTACATCACTTTCCATGCCAATCTGTTTTAAATCACCACTTCTCGCACCTGCCTGTACAAGTTCATCGACATTTTCCTTATGATGGTCATTAACAATCAATGTATATCCAGCTCTGCAAAGATTCATTGCCATCGGTTTACCCATTATTCCCAATCCAACAAAGCCTATAACCATATATAATCCTCCTGATATTGTTCTAAATGTATTATTATTATAACCTTTCTTTTATATAATAATGCGGCCATACTGATAAGTCCACATAGTTCTCATAAGTATAGCCACATTATGTAACATTTATATTATAAAATTAATGAAAGAATAAATATTTCAACCATTGCTGCAATACCCATTATTAATGTGCACACTGTCTGTGTCTTATATCCCTGTTCAGGATCCATGTCACCAAAATTAGTAACTACCCAGAAGTATGAGTCGTTAGCATGTGATACTGTCATGGCACCAGCACCTATAGCCATTACACAAAGTACTGTCTTAACAGGTGAAGCAAGTCCAAGTGCTCCAAGCAGTGGAGCAATGATACCTGCTGTAGTTGTAATTGCAACCGTCGAAGAACCCTGTGCTGTCTTTAATATTGCTGCAAGAAGGAATGGGAAGAATATTCCAACTGCTGAAAGTACTTCTGCATGCTGTGTAATAAATGCAACCATTGAGCTTGATGAAATAACCTTTCCTAATACACCACCGGCTGCTGTTACAAAAAGTATAGGACCAACTGTCTTTAATGTCTCATTGGTAATATTGTAAAAATCGGACATCTTATGTGCTGTTGCAAGCTGTATTATTGCGAATATTGTACCAACAGCAAGTGCTATAATTGGTTTTCCAAGGAACTGGCATGCTATGTCAAGTGCGCCGGTCCAGCCAGCCATTGATGAAATTGAACCAAGTGCCATAAGAATGATTGGTACAAGAATTGGAGCTAATGCATTAAATCCATTAGGAAGCTTTCCATACTCTGCAACTAATTCTTCATATGTCTTGGTAACCTCTCCATTGTCTGTTACTTCATCAGCACTCTTTACTCTCTTTCCAATAAACTTAGCATATACAAGACCTGCTATAAGAGGAAATATTGAACATACAGCACCAAGTCCCATTACAAGTAAAAGATTATCTCCAACTCCAAGTGTATTAGCAGCTGCTATCGGACCAGGTGTTGGCGGAATAAAAACATGAGAAATATAAAGTCCTGCTGAAAGTGCTACTGTCATTGCTACACTTGAAACTGCTGTTCTTTTTACAAGTGCTTTTCTTATTGGATTAAGAATTACAAAACCACTATCACAGAACACAGGAATTGAAACAACCCAGCCCATAAGTTCTATTGCAAGTTCTGGTCTTTTCTTTCCTACTACCTTAATTACCATATCTGCCAGCTTCAATGCTGCTCCTGTTTTTTCAAGTACCGATCCAATCAATGCACCTAATATAATAACAATACCGATGCTGCTGAATGTACCTGAGAATCCAGCTCCTATAACTGTTGGAATTCCAGACACCTTCGTTCCGTCTGGTTTTACAGTATCAACAAATGGAATCCCTGCCAACATTGCAAGAATAAGTGATACCGCCATAATTGCTAAGAAAGGATGAACCTTAAACTTAGAAATTGCAACTATCATCACAATGATAGCCAAGACAAATGCAATTATCAATGCTACTCCTGTCATAAAAACACCTCATTTCTATTTTATTGTTGTACGTTTTGCACAAACCTTTGTGCTTTGTATGACACAATAATAGCATGTAAAGTTCAATAGCAAAATGTTACACAGCACATAATATCATTTTTATTTTGTATTATGTAACAATAATGGTAAATCATATTTTTCATTAATTAATTCATCAGTAATTATGTATGCCAGATACAACGCTGGACTTTCTGTTGGTTTCCTGACATCAAGTCCTGTTATTTCTTTCAGTTTTGATATTCTGTATTGTAATGTATTCTTATGAATATACAGATTGTCTGCTGCTTTCTGTATTGATCCCTGTGCATTAAAATACGCTTTCATCAACGCAATATTTTCACATATATCATTATAATCCATATCTTTGAATACCTTCTTTAAATATTCAAGCTTAATCTCTGTCGGTACATTGCTTATTAAAAGTTCAAGACTAATATCCTCATAGCATATAATCTGTTCATGTTTTTCAGCTGCAGCCGTCCATGCCCTATGTGCTTCAACATAAGCTTCATGCATATCATAGCTTTGAGCTGAATCTATACCAATATTTAGTTCAAACTTATCTTTTTCCCACACATATCCTGCCAGCTCTTCTGCAAATTTAACCACATCTTCCGTATCCATATTATCTATGATTATTATCTGTCTTGAAGCGTTCCTGAAATGCATTTTATAATTATTTCTCTTTAAAAATGCATCAACATCATTCTCAAATTTTGCAATCTGAGACTGTCCCTGCTGTGAATCTTTAAGGTTGTCCAACTCATCTATGCTGGCAATAAACACTCTTCTTGGCTTATTAATATCTATTCCCAAAGCCATTCCACGGTCTTCTAAATCAGCATTCTTATATCCTCCATTTATAAGCCATTCTTCATAAAAAGCATTCCTTACACGCTTATTCATAAGCTGTCTATAGTTTGCACGGCTCTCCATCAAAAGTATTTCCGTCATCTTTTTTAACAGTTTTCCAGACGTTATAACCTCTTCATATCCACCTGTCATTCCTATCACTCCTACTATTCCGCCATCAAGTTCAAGTGGAAGATTAATTCCTTTTTTTATGCCTTTTGATAAATCATCTTCATCAATATAATATTCCTCAAGATTTTCAGATATAATCTTATACGCACCATAATGAAAATCCCCTATTCTGGATTTATCACGACTTGCAATTATATGTCCTGTCTCATCCATAAGATTAATATTCTGTTTAACAAGTTTTGAAATTTCTTCAACAATCTGAGTTGCAGAATTCTTTGATATATGCATAACACGTATCTCCTTTTTGATAAGGATGTGACGGATTCCGTCACATATTCTTTCTATATAATATTGTACCATACATTTTATATCATTAAATTGTCATATCATACAAATTTATGAATAAATCAGATATTCAGGATTCATAATATTAATTAATAATTATGAATCAAAAAGGAGTATTATATGAGTAATAATATGGATCTTGGATACGATATGTTCTGCTATCAATGTGAACAGACAGCCGGCGGAAAAGGCTGCACTAAACTCGGCGTATGCGGAAAGACGCCAGAAATAGCCAATCTTCAGGATTTGCTTATCTATCAGCTGAAAGGTATCAGCTTCTATGCCAGACATATTCTGGATTCAGGACTTAATGTTGACAAATCTGTTGTCAGCTTTATTGAGAATTGTCTTTTTACCACTCTTACCAATGTTAATTTCAATGTAGATGACCATGTCCATCTTCTTAAACAATCCCAGGACATCAAAAATAATCTGAAAAATATAGTAAGGACAACTGATTATATTACCCCATCTGCTGCATACGAACTGCCAGAAACTAAAGCTGATATGCTGCGTGACGCGCCAATGGCAGGTATTATGTACGACAAAACTCTGGATCCTGATATCCGCTCATTAAGACAGACTATTCTTTATGGTCTTAAAGGAATAAGCGCCTACGGTCATCAGGCAAGGGAACTTTCATACTATAGTGATAATGTTGACAATTTCTATATCATTGCACTCGAAGCAATAACAGATAACACCCTGACTGTCGAAGAACTTATCCGTCTGACTCTTAAAACAGGTGATATGGCTATTGAGATAATGAAAAAACTTGATGAAGCGAACACAACCATATATGGTAATCCATCACCACACCCGGTCAACGTTCACATTAAGAAAGGTCCCTTCATCATTGTTTCCGGTCATGACCTTAAAGACCTTGAAATGCTTCTTAAACAGACCGAAGGACTTGGCATTAATATATATACCCACGGGGAAATGCTCCCTTCCCATGGTTATGAAGGTCTTAAAAAATATAAGCATCTTGTAGGTAATTTTGGCGGCGCATGGCAGGACCAGCAAAAACAGTTTGATAATCTTCCCGGCTGTATCCTTATGACAACCAATTGTCTCATGCGTCCAAGAGACACATATAAAGACCGTATATATTCTACTAATGTTGTAGGCTGGGATGGCATAAAATATATAGAAAAGAAGCCTGACGGTGAAAAGGATTTTTCTGAAATCATAAAACAGTCTCTTGAACTTGGAGGCTTTACCGAAGAGCAGGAAGTAAAAGAAATTCTAGTAGGATTCGGACATGAAGCTGCCCTGTCTCATGCAGGCGAACTTGTTGAAGCAGTAAAATCAAAACAGATACGACATTTTTTCCTGATTGGTGGCTGTGATGGTGCAAGACCTGGCAGAAGTTATTTTACTGATTTTGCCACTATGGTTCCTGATGACTGCATGATTCTCACCCTTGCATGCGGCAAATATCGTTTTAATAAGCTTGATTTCGGCACAGTTGCCGGACTTCCAAGGCTTCTTGATATCGGCCAGTGTAATGATGTATATTCTGCTATTCTTATTGCCAATGCCCTTGCAGATGCATTTGATACAGATGTCAATGGACTTCCTTTATCTCTTATTGTTTCATGGTATGAGCAGAAGGCTGTTGCAGACCTTCTCGCCCTGTTAAGCCTTGGTATTAAGAATATTTATCTCGGTCCGACACTTCCAGCATTCTTAAGCCCTAATGTATTACAGTACCTTGTAGACACTTTCCAGTTAAGACTTATAAGCAATCCGGAAGATGACATTAAGACATGTCTTGGACAGGCTGTTTAAATGTTCCTCCTAAAAAGGCTGCCACAAAGTGACAGCCTTACATACCTCATTAACATTCTTATAATTCTGCCAGTCCGGCAAGTGCAACATATTTTTCTGATACTGTAAACCATGTAGGGAAATCTGTTATTCCTGACTGTGGCAGATTAAATATCCGCTGGAATTCCTTAACCGCTGCTGCTGTCTGCTCACCATATATTCCATCAGTACTTAGGACCGGAATAGAACTATAATACTCTCCTATAAGGTTAAGCTGTTCCTGAAGTTGTCTTACCTTCTGTCCTGATGAACCTATATCAAGATTAGTTCCCGGCCATGAATAAGGAATTCCGCTTATCTGTTCTGCCGCATTAATATACACATCCTGACCATAATAATATCTTAATATATCAATCGATGAATAATTCTGATCTCCCAGATACTTGCTTCCCCACTGTGAAAGTCTGTTAGGACATGTCACCCTCTTTCCATCACAATACTGTGTAAGTATTGGCTGCTTTACATTAGGTCTTGATATGTAATTGTCAAATATATCATCTACTACCTGTGATATACTTTCGAACACATTTCTTCCATTAACCCATTTCTGGTCATATGCAGTTGATGATGTTATTGTAAAATCATAAAATTTGTTTCTGTACCATTCTGTATATACCCGGTTTAATGTAAATGACATAATAGCAAGCACATTTGCCTCAATTGTCTGCCTCGGCCATGTTGAATATATCTCAGAGCTTGCTACATTCTTAATATAATCCTTATAAGTAACATAATAATTATCTGCCTCAGTATCTTTAGGCGGTCCGTCATGTACAACTACAATTTCAGGAACAACAACTCTGTCAAGCACAATTTCACCCGACTGACCCATAGGCTTAATCTCTTCTTCATCAATCTTAGGTGGGTAATCTCCATATAATGTGTTAACAGGTATGACTATATTATTCTGTGAATTATCCCTTGCAGACATCTTTACATTCTGAATGCTTAGCTCCCCCGAAAACATATCACTGCCTGATATATTTACATTATCAAATCCTGGCGCACTTACAGCTATGTCATACTCTGAAAATGGCTGCCTGTTCCCCGGTTCCATGCTATATTCAATTGGAGGTGTTCTTAAGTCGTTAAATATACTTATCCCGTCTCCATCTGTACCACTTTCTCCTATTATATTATCAGGATTTCCTGTATACGACAGTCTTACAGCCGCTCCTTTAATTGGCACATTTTCTTCATTGACAACACTTACCTTCAATCGGCCTTTATCAATATTATTTTCTGGCACTTCAAATGTATGTACATATCCAACGTTCATAATCTGTCCTCTTTCTCATCTTAAGATAAATATATGTGACAGGTACGCTTATTATGTCTTTTGCATACAATAATATGATTAATGTTATCGGAGATATTATGGCTCAATATAAGATAGCTGTAGATGCCGGACACGGCGGTAGCGACTATGGTGCAACATATAATGGCAGGGCTGAGAAAGATGACAACTTAAAGCTCGCTCTTGCCGTAGGTGATATATTAGAAAAAAATGGTATTGACGTTGTGTACACCCGTACTACTGATGAATATGAGACACCTTTTAAAAAAGCGACTGATGCCAACGATGCTAAGGCTGATTATTTTGTTTCAATCCACAGAAATTCATCCCCTACGCCTAACCAGTACACAGGCGTGGAAACTCTTGTTTACAATAATTCCGGTATTAAATCACAGATGGCTGCCAATATCAATTCTGAGCTGGAAAAGGCTGGCTTTAAAAATCTTGGAATTACCGAACGTCCTAACCTTGTTGTACTCAAACGGACAAAAATGCCTGCCGTACTTGTAGAAGCCGGCTTTATTAACAACGATAAAGATAATGAAACATTTGATAAGAACTTTAACCAGATTGCAAATGGAATCGCAGATGGTATTCTTAAGACCCTTGGAATTAAACCAAAGACAAATAATACTACTGCACAGGCTGCTTCAGGTGAAGTCTCATCAGTGAAATCAGATTCTGCCAAATCCGCTGAAATCATGCCTGCAGCATGCGAAAAAAAGCCTGCGCCTCCTGCTAAACCAGCATGTAACTGTGATGATGACCTCTCTCCTGATCCACTTTATCGTGTTCAGGTTGGTGCCTACCGCAATAAAAGTAATGCAGACCGCATGCTTAATTCCCTGCTTATTGAAGGATTCCCGGCTTTTATCATATATGAAAACGACTATTATAAAGTTCAGGTTGGTGCTTTCAGACAGCTTTCAAACGCCATTAAAATGGAGCAGAAGCTGCGTAAATTCCGATACAACACCTATATTGTATACTCATAATTATAAAATCGGCACCAGACTGAATATTTTCAATCTGGTGCCTGATTTTAACTATAACAATCAGTTTTCTTCTGAATTTGAAACTAAATTCTTCACTTCTGCTTCTTCACTTGCAGCAGCGCTCATTCCTTCCGGAAATCCAGTAAAATTTACATTCTTAGTAGTCTTTGCATCATATGTATTAGCCTTCATGACTTCTGTAAGGTCAAAGCCTGTAGTCTCTTTGATACTCTCTATAGTCTTTGCAAGTACTGATGGCACATTACCGCTAAATGTTCCCACACCATTTTCACCAGAACCACCGTCAATAATTGTAACCTTATCAATGCTTTCAAGTGGTTTAGCTATTGCCTCAGCCATCTCTGGAAGAACTTTAATAATCATCTCTGTCATTGCTGCTTTACCATATTTCGCCATAGCTTCTGCTTTCTTCTCCATAGCTTCCGCCTCAGCAAGACCTTTAGCCTTAATACTTTCAGCATCAGCCATACCTTTTGCTTTAATGGCCTCAGCTTCAGCAATTCCCTGTGCCTTTACCGCTTCGGCTTCCTGTTCTTTTGCGAATCTGTCAGCCTCTGCCTGTGCTTTCTTAGCTTCTGCCTGCTTCTGTATTTCAAACTGCTTTGCTTCTGCTTCCTTCTGTCTCTGATAAAGCTGTGCATCAGCCTTCTGCTGTGCAGCGTATTTCTCTGCTTCTGCCTGTTTACGGATATCAGCATCAAGTGTCTTTTCCTTAACAGCAATCTCTTTTTCTCTTAATTCAATTTCCTTCTCCTGCTTTGCTATATTAGCATTTGCAGTTGTAATTTCGATTGTTTTTCTCTGTTCCTGCTGTTGGATTTCATATGCAGCATCCGCCTCAGCCTTCTTGACATCAGCAGTTTTCTTCAATTCCTGCTTTTTAATTTCTAGTTCATTATTTCTTTCTGCAATTGCTGTCTCTGCTTCAATTCTTGCATCATTAGCCTGCTTGGTTGCATTAGCCTTTGCAACAGCTATATCTCTTTCAGACTCAGCTCTTGATATCTGTGCCGACTTGCTGATACTTACAACCCTGTCAATACCAAGATTTTCAATAACATTACCCTCATCAGTAACATTCTGGACATTAAAGCTTACAATTTCAAGACCCATTCTTGCCATATCCGGTGCAGCATTCTCCTGTACCTTCTCAGCAAACATTTTTCTGTCCTGAACAATATCTTCAAGTCTCATCTGTCCTATAATTTCACGGACATTACCTTCTAACACATCCCCTACAGAATTTCTAATATAATCTTCATTCTTATTTAGGAAATTGCTGGCTGCTTTTTCAAGCATTTCTGTTGTTGAACCAACCTTAATCTTAACGGCTGAATCAATATTAACATTAATATACTCATTAGTAGGAACTGATTCCTTAGTCTTTACATCTACTGAAATCATTTTAAGTTCCAGTCTGTCAACTCTCTGTAAAAATGGTATTCTTAATGCTGATTTCCCAATTACAAACTTTGGATGTTTTCTAAGACCTGAAACAATCAATGCCCTGTCTGTTGGTGCTTTAATATAACTTGCAAATATAAATATAATCAGCAAGACTATTATAATACCTATAACAATTGCTATTTCCATATTATCCCCCATATTATCTTAGTAAATTATTTTATTATTTCATTAGTAATTTAATTACCTGACAATGCTGCTGAAAATAACTGCTTATAAAGATCATCGCTTATTATCTTTTTGAATACAGCAGAATTCTTGACAAACTCTGTCACAAGTGCTGTCTGCTGTGCAGATGTCATCTTATCTACATTCACAGGCTTAGGAAAACTTGATGAAGAATACTTCATTGAGCTGAACTCTTTCTGTGAATAGTCTCCTGTAATCTTCATATTAGCTTTAACATCTTCTGTATTCATATCAATAGACATTTCATTAATATTCACATTACTTCCCGATAATGAACAATCCAGCTTCATCTTCATGTATTCATTTCCATTTTTTGCATCAACAATTACAGATGATCTGTTATCTGAATTATGTATTGTGAATTTAGTATTAAAGTTATCAGCAGTTGCTTCAATAACAACATAATCAGAAATATTATCTTTTCCTACAAAAGAAATTGCTATTTCTCCATTTGAATATTCATCAATATCAGATACATCGACTGAAACTCTTACTATTTTATCATCCTTATTAACATACATTGAAAAAGTTACAGGATCCATTCCCTGAATTGATGAAGCAATTTCTTTCTTAAGGCTGTCCTGTGTTACACCAGCAATAGTAAGCATTGACATATATGCTGATGTTGCTGAATCTGCGTATAAAGCATCAATTGCAGTATCAACACCGACCTTAATGGCATTTTCTGTAACTGTTACACTATATTCTGTAACTTCGATATCACCATTATCTGACTTATATGTAAGGCTTTCATTCTGACCGTACTGACATTCATCTGCAAATGCATCAATTCCCTTAGCTAATGCTCTGGCTGCTGCCTTTGCCGGCTCTTTATACTGTGAAAGATTACCTGAATTTAATGCTGACAGATAACCTGATATATCACTCATATCAAATGGGTAACCAAATGAAGAATCTATATCTGTATCATTAACAATCTGATTCACTGACATACTGAATGTCTCTGTAAATAATTCAGGAATCTTAAAGTACACTGTAGAACCATCTGTATAGAATGAAACTGTAAGTAACTCTGCATTACCATTCTGAAGCTTTAAATCTCCTGCAGCCTTCTGCATCGAAGTATCTGCCTGAATATCATACTTAACTGAATCAGCTTTGACATACTTGCTATATGACTCACCATTAACAGTCATGTTATCAAACTTAAATGTTCCGGAAAACTCTGTTTTGTCTGATATTGAACCAGCACCTAAATTATTAAACAAATTATCCACAGAATCTTCCAGTGATGCCCCTACATTTTTAATTGCAGTTACAGCATTCTTTGTAGGTGATAATTCTTTCTTCAGCTTAGGAAGTACAACTATAACAACTGCTGTTATTATAGCTACAAGCACAACTAATATTGCAACAACCAATGGCCATTTCTTCTTTTTCTTCTTAGGCTGTGGCTGCATAGGAGGTGCTTCCTGATATCTTGGTACATCTACATTCACTGGTGGAACTGCCCCTGACTGTGGCTGTGTTCCGAACTGTGGCTGTACCGTCTCATTAAACTGTGGCTGTGTTCCGAACTGCTGCTGTGCAACTGGCTCACTCTGTACCGTCTGTGTAGCCGGTTCGTTCTGTACAGATGTTTCCTGTACTGGCTGTGGATTCAAAGGATTTCCACACTTTGGACAAAACTTAGCTGTCCCTGCATTATATCCGCATTTTGTGCAAAACATAATATTTCTCCCCTCTCTTGTTTTTTAATTATAGTATCAAATAAAATGTATATTTTCAATGAAAAAAATATGCCACAAACTGCTCTTTCATATCCGTTTCTGCACGATTCAAAGCATAATTTACATTTTACAGTACTTTTTAAATTCGTAGCACAAATCAAAGTATGTGTGTTCCTCACTCATCTGTGTAACTTTCCATTCTGGCATCTTATCCAGATTAGGAAAATGTGCATCTGCATCATACTTATAATCAACACTCGTTATGTGTGCCACATCGCAATATGGAAGAAACTGTTCAAATACAGATTCTCCACCGATTACATATATATCCTCTGACTTATATGATGCAACCTTTTCAAGTGCCTCTTCTACTGAATGCACTACAACAACTCCATCCTTCTTATATGACAAATCACTAGTAAGCACTACATTATATCTGTCTATAAGAGCTGTTCTGTCCGTAATCTGCTCATATGTCTTTCTTCCCATTATTGCAGCTTTTCCAGCTGTTTCCATTCGGAAAAGCTTAATATCTTCCGGAATATTAACAAGAAGATGTCCCTGTTTTCCTATTGACCAGTTCTTATCTACTGTTGCTATCAGATTCATAATTACAACTTCCCTTCTATCTCCTTAGGAACATAGGCAAACACCTTAATTCCGTCTTCTGTGTACTCTTCACTTTCAAGCTGTCCGAACTGTCTTATAAGCTGTATCTTGCCTGCTTCGCTGTAAGAAAATACTCTTTCAATTCTTATTCTGCTCTTAAGAATAATTTCCTGTAAGCACTCTTTAAATGCTTCAAGGCCATTGCCTCTTACGGCAGATATATTGTATGTGTAGTCTGCATGCAAATCCTTAGCTGCCGGCTTCTCCGGTAAAACATCACATTTATTAAACAATGTAACAACAGGCTTTCCTTCAACACCTAACTGCTTAAGTGTTGCATATACTGTTGACATCTGCTGTTCATAGTCTGGGTTGGATACATCAACAACATGCACTATAATGTCTGCATACTTTGCCTCTTCAAGAGTACTCTTGAATGCTTCAATAAGATTATGTGGAAGCTTTCTTATAAATCCGACTGTATCAGTAAGCAACACTTTCTCTCCATTAGGAAGTTCCATACTTCTTGTTGTAGGGTCAAGTGTTGCAAAAAGCTTGTCCTCCGACAGCACACCCGCATCAGTAAGCTTGTTAAGAAGTGTTGATTTGCCGGCATTAGTATATCCAACTATAGCCGCAACAGATGTTGATGTCTTAGCTCTTTTGCTTCTCTGGACATCTCTGTGTTCCTTCATATCCTTAAGGTCTGCTGAGAGCTTTGATATTCTGTCCCTTATAAGTCGTCTGTCTGTCTCAATCTTTTTCTCACCGGGACCTCTTGTTCCTATTCCGCCACCAAGTCTTGACATTGATGTTCCGAAACCCGCAAGTCTTATTGAACGGTACTTTAACTGTGCCATCTCAACCTGAATCTTACCTTCACTTGATGTAGCTCTTGCCGCAAATATGTCAAGAATAACCATTGTTCTATCCATTACCTTGATTCCAAGCTCATCCTCAAGATTCTTAAACTGGGCAGGACTTAATTCATCATCACATATAATTCCCGTAGCATCAAGCTCATCAATCATAAGTCTTAATTCTTCAATCTTACCTTTGCCAATATATGTTGCAGGGTGAAAGTTATCTCTTGTCTGAATCATTCTTCCAACTGTCTGCGCGCCTGCTGTCTTAGCAAGCTCTCCAAGCTCATCAAGAGAGCGTTCTGTATCATCATCTGTATCAAATGCTACTCCAACCAGAATAACTCTCTCGATAATCTCATCTGTCTCATAAACTGCCATATATATATTTCCTTTTACTTTTTATTTCTTTCTGATATATAGTCACTAAGATAGTCTGTTACTTCTTTCTCAGTTGCCATTGACATAACCTTATCTGTTACAAGTCCGGCTTCTTTAATTGACCAGTCTGCAATTGTCTTTCTCGTCTCTAATACCTTTCCTGTTGATACTGAAAATTCATCCAGACCAAATGATAAAAGTATCGGAGCCATTAAAGCATTTGCAGCTGCCTCACCACACATTCCGGCTTCAATACCTGCATTATGGGCACATTCTATTATCCTTCTTATAAGCCTTAATACTGCCGGATTAAATGCGGAATACAGATATGCCACATTTTCATTGCATCTGTCTACTGCAATAGTATACTGTGTAAGGTCATTAGTACCAATTGAAAAGAAATCAGCCTCCTTTGCTAATGTATCTGCCATAACAGCAGCAGCCGGAGTTTCAATCATAATGCCTGTCTGGATATTCTTATCATAATTAATTCCGTTACGGTCAAGGTCGCTGCATATCTTCTTAATCAGCTCTTTCACCTGTCTTACTTCATTAACTGATGTAATCATAGGTATCATAATTCTTATAGAGCCATATGCACTTGCCCTTAGAATTGCACGAAGCTGTGTTGTAAATATATCAACTCTGTCAAGGCAGAATCTTATTGCACGGTATCCTAAAAATGGATTAGCCTCTTTGGTAAGTCCCATATAAGGAATATCCTTATCTCCACCAATATCAAGTGTTCTTATTGTAAGTGGCATGCCTTTTGTCAGCACTGCTGCCTTCTTATATTCCTCAAACTGTTCCTCCTCTGTCGGCAGCGCATTCTTATTAAGAAAGAGAAACTCCGTCCTGAAAAGTCCCACGCCTTCAGCTCCGTCCTTAACTGCCTTGGCTGCTTCATCAGCTCCACCAATATTGGCAGCAAGCATAACCTTCTTTCCATCAGCTGTCTCTGTGCTTTTATTAATAAAGGTCTTTAATTCCTCAATATGTTCTTCATATTTCTTCTTTTTCTTCTCATATATAGAAAGTGTACGCGGTGTCGGATTAATAAAAACTTCTCCATAAGCCCCATCTATTATTATAGAATCTCCATCTTTTACTTTCTGAAGTATTCCCTTCACACTAAGTACTGCCGGAATCTCAAGTGCTCTTGCAAGAATTGAAGCATGTGCCGTATCGCCACCCTTTTCAGCTATAATACCTGCAACATGTGCTATGTCCATAGAAGCTGTCATCGATGGCTTAATCTCATCTGCAACAATAACAGTATTATCCGGAAGATTAGTAAGGTCAAATGCTTTCGTTCCCTGCAATATCTGTATCATTCTTTCTCTCATATCCTGAATATCAGTAACACGCTGCTGCATATCAGGATTATCCATTGAAGAAAACAATTGAATCAGCTTATTACACACATCATCAAAAGCTGCTTCTGCACATATATGACTATTATCAATTGCAGCAACAACTTCATTCTCTGTTGTTATATCTCTTGCAAGATATATCTGATTCTTAAGCACCAGTGCATCCTTGTCAGACTCACCAAGTTTTTTCTCCAGTTCAGACAATAATTCTTCCGTCTGCTCTATAAATGTTTTTCTGGCCTCAAAGAATCTTTTCTTCTCTTCTTCGGCATTATAATGCGTTCCCCTGTTTACAACAGCACTGGCATTATAAACAATAAGAACATGTCCTATGCCAATTCCTCTTGAAGTTCCTATTCCTCTTTCCATACATATGCCCCCATTCTACTGATTAAACACATACCTTATCATGTTAACAATAGTTTCCGATGTATCTCTCGAATAAATTGTCTCCCTTGCAAGCACCGGATTGTCAGTAATAATCCCATCTACGCCTTTGTTAGTCAGGTTCTTGATTGACTCTTTATTATTTACTGTCCAAGCATAAACACGCTTACCTGAATTATGAATTGCATCTATAGTTCTCTTTGATAAAAATGCAGCATTTATACTAAAGAAATCTATATTCTTCATATCATAAAAATCTCCATATGCTGCTGATAAAATATATCCAACCTTAATATTTTCATTGTATGATTTAACTGCCTGTAATGCAGAATTACTGAAAGATGTTATAACACAATCATTAACCATATTATATTTCTCTATAAGTCTTACTGTATTCTTTGCAAGAAGTTCACCATTATCTGAAGGTTTCAGTTCAATATTCAGTTTAATCTTACCCTGAGTAAATTCAAGTACCTCTTTTAACAGCGGAACATTTTCGCCTTTATACTCATCCGAAAACCACGAACCGGCATCAAGACTTTTAACTTCCCTATAAGTCATTTCAACTATATTTGCATCAATGCCGGTAGTTCTGTAAGCATTTGAATCATGCATTACAATTACCTCTCCACTTCCTGTCAGCTGTACATCCAGTTCAATGTAATCCGCCATGTCATCAATTGCTTTCTCAAAGGCAGCCATAGTATTCTCTGGCGCTTCTTTTGATGCTCCTCTGTGTGCCATAACCTTAGTTTCATGGAATATAGCAACATTTTCAAAAGGATTATTATTAAATGACATTAACAGATAGCATGAATCTGCAATAACTGCTGACGCAATAATAACACTATAGATTATCTTTCTGCGCCTTGCAGGACCTTCCTGTATATCTGTGAACTCAAATGTAATATCGTCTACATCAGTATATTTGTAATACATATGTGAGATAGCCGAAAAAGACAATGGTATTGCCACACATACAAGAATACATTTTATAATCAGTCTTTCTGTCCTTAATGCAGACAGAAATATGGCATTACCAAGATACGCCATATTAAGAATCTTAACACCTGCAACAAGAAATACTGATATAAGCACATAAGTTATTCCAATAATTGTAAGCATAATCAGATTATACACGATAAGTGCTGATATTGTTCCCAGTGGATGCTTCTTAACCATACGGGCACTTTTCTTATATGCTTCCCTAAATCCCAGTCCTTCCATCATGCATATATTCATTGCATATATTCCAGGAATTACAATTGCGTATATAATGACAAACATAAATATAACTTCAGCCTTAATATACCAGTGATTCCTAATGATATACATTTTAATTAAATTAGTATTAGTCTCACTATATAAGACGTTAAACCATACAGTTACATTAGAAGCCAGAATTGATATGAAGTAAAAGATACTCAGACCAACATGCCTTGGCTTAAAAACATTTTTAAATACTTTATAAGAATTATAAAATATATCAACAACAGATGCATTACATGATGTTCTCTTTGTCTCAAAACAGACTGAAAGATATGTCATCTCATAAGTGCAATAGAATACAAATATACCCATAGCAAGAAAAATAGCAAGTATGACTACAGGGTGTGTCATTGCTCTCTGGATATATTCATTAGTAAGATAGTTCACTCCTGCTATTTTCATAAGAAAATTAATTGCGAATAAAACAATGGGGAATATAACAGCAAAAGCAACAAGCTTGTATGCCAGTTCAAATGTCCATACATGCCTGCTGCTGTCAATTAAAAGACTAAAATTGTTTCGTATCTTTTTAAAAATCATATAATTATCCCCGAATCAATTGTCAATAAGATGCTGCTTATCTGTGAAACATCTTAATAAACTTTCTCATCTCCGCTCTGATATCCATACTCTGCATATTAAGACTTTCCGAAAAGCTCTGCATAAAATCCGCAGTATATGAAAAGACAAGAATCATTGCCATAACACTGGCAATCCTGTAATCAATTGAGAATACAAAACGTTCCACAAATTTATTCAAAAATCCGAATATAAATACGGCAACAAAGCCCCAGGCAAGTGTTGACTGTAAGCATATGATGCCTTTGTAATTAAACTTAAGATGATCATAATTCCACCACACTTCACCAAACAACTTTAACATAACCTGTGCTGTAAGGTACTCAAATGCTGTAGCACATATACATCCAAAAATATATAATGCAATATAATTATGCTCTATCGGCTTAAAAATATTAAAAGCAATCAGTGTTCCGAAACCATATATTACACAGAACGGCAGCTTGGCAAAGCCTCTGTTTTCCCAGTAACCAAGCTGCTTTCTGATAACCACACATTCCATACACCATCCAAGAAAGCTGTATATAAAAAACCATATAACCAGCTGGCTTATATTCATGCTTCTAAATGTTATACCCATTATATGTGACATAATGTCTCCCTCCATCATCAAATGGAAAATCCAGAACCCATTAATTAAAGAAGTTCCTCAAGAGTCTTTCTTATTGCACTGATGAAATCCTGTGTATTAAGTGTTACAGGATTCTCCATTGTTGTAATAAGTGCAAGATCCTTTGTCATCTTTCCATCTTCAATAGTTTTAATACATGCACGCTCAAGAGTATCAGCAAATTTTCCAAGCTCAGGAATGTTATCCAACTCTCCTCTTTTTCTTAAAGCGCCTGTCCATGCGAATATAGTAGCGATAGGGTTAGTAGATGTTTCTTCACCCTTAAGATGCTTATAATAATGTCTCTGTACTGTTCCGTGTGCAGCTTCATACTCATAGTATCCATTAGGTGATACAAGAACAGAAGTCATCATTGAAAGTGAACCAAATGCTGTGGCTACCATATCACTCATAACATCTCCATCATAGTTCTTACAAGCCCAGATATATCCACCCTCTGAACGGATAACTCTTGCTACTGCATCATCTATAAGTGTATAGAAATATGTTATGCCAGATTCCTCGAACTTAGTCTTATACTCAGCATCGAATATTTCCTGGAATATGTCCTTAAATGTATGGTCATACTTTTTAGAGATTGTATCCTTAGTTGCAAACCAGAGATCCTGCTTTGTCTCAAGCGCAAAATTAAAGCAGCTTCTTGCAAAGCTCTCAATAGAATCATTGAGGTTGTGCATTCCCTGTAGAACTCCTGCACCCTTGAAGTTATGAATAAGCTCTCTTGTCTCCTCACCAGCCTCGTTAGTAAATACAAGCTCTGCCTTACCAGCCTCAGAAACCTTCATCTCAGATGCCTTATATACATCACCATATGCATGTCTTGCAATTGTGATAGGCTTCTTCCATGTCTTAACATATGGCTCAATACCCTTAACGATAATAGGAGCTCTGAATACTGTACCATCAAGCATGGCTCTTATTGTTCCGTTAGGACTCTTATACATCTCTTTAAGGTTATATTCTGTCATTCTTGCCGCATTAGGCGTAATTGTTGCACACTTTACTGCAACACCATACTTCTTAGTAGCTTCTGCTGAATCTATAGTTACCTGATCATTAGTCTCATTTCTATGTACAAGACCCAAATCATAGTATTCTGTGTTAAGGTCAATAAAAGGAGTGAGCAGCTCGTCCTTGATAAGCTTCCACAATACTCTTGTCATCTCATCTCCGTCCATCTCTACAAGTGGAGTTGTCATCTTAATTTTGTCCATAATATAAAGAACCTCTCTTTCTTTTCTTACCTGATTAATTATTATAATTTATTTCAAATGTTTTGTAAACAGAAACTGACTTGTATTAGCCTGATTACTTTGTTATAATTCATAAGTAAATTTTACATACTACATTTAACAATGCACTGATTGTGCAGACACAATATGGAGGTACAGATACATGTGTGGATTCGCTGGTTTTACCGGCTACTTAGCTGACGGTGATGCTGTTCTTGAACGCATGATGAATAAGATTATTCACAGAGGACCTGACAGCGCAGGTAAATACATTGATGATAAAGCGTACATGGGCTTTAGAAGACTTTCTATCATTGATCTTGATAACGGAAGCCAGCCTATGTTTAACGAGAATAAGAAGATAGTAATAACATTTAACGGTGAGATATATAACTATCAGGATTTAAGAAAAGACCTTATTGAGAAAGGTCACGTATTTGCTAACAATTCAGATACTGAAGTTCTCATTCACTCATACGAGGAGTATGGCAAGGACATGCTTAACAAGCTTCGTGGAATGTTTGCATTCGTAATCTGGGACAGCGAGAAAGAAACTCTTTTCGGAGCAAGAGACTTCTTCGGAATTAAGCCTTTCTACTACACAGTTGCAGACGGCAACATGATATATGGTTCAGAGATTAAAAGTATCTTAGAGCATCCTGCTTATAAGAAAGAGGTTAATCCTGTTGCACTTGAGAATTATCTCACATTCCAGTACTCAGTACTTGATGAAACATTCTTCAAAGGAATATTCAAGTTGATGCCTGGTCACTGCTTTACATTCCACAAGGGTGAGCTTAACATTGAAAGATATTGGGAGCCTACATTTGATGCTGATGAGAGCAAGTCTTTAGATGAATTTGTTGATGAAATCGACGATGTTATGCATGATTCAGTTGAACACCATAAGATTAGTGATGTTGAGGTTGGTTCATTCCTCTCAAGTGGTGTTGATTCAAGCTATGTTGCTGCTACATTTAACGGTGACAAAACATTTACTGTTGGATTTGATTATGAAAAATACAACGAGATTGACTATGCCAAAGCTTTATCTGACAAAATTAAAATTGACAACTATTCAAAGCTTGTTTCAAGTGAAGAATACTGGGCTGCAATTCCTAAAATCCAGTATCATATGGACGAGCCTTTAGCTGACCCTGCTGCGATTGCACTTTACTTTGTAAGCCAGACAGCAGCCAAGCATGTAAAGGTTGCCATGTCAGGTGAAGGTGCTGACGAGTTTTTTGGTGGATATAACATTTACAGAGAACCTCTCGACCTTGCAGAATTTCAGAAGCTCCCTAAGGGCTTAAGAAAAGGACTTGCCGGCATTGCCAATGCTATTCCATTCAAGTTCAAGGGAAAAAGCTTCTTAAACAGAGCAAGCAAGACAGTTGAAGAAAGATTCATCGGTAACGCTTTCATGTTCAATGAAAAAGAACGTGCCAAGATATTAAAGAATCCTACCGGCAAGTATGACCACAAGCAACTTACAAAACCTTTCTATGATAAGGTTGCTGATAAAGATGATGTTACTAAGATGCAGTATATTGATATCAATTTCTGGCTGATAGGCGATATCTTACTTAAGGCTGATAAGATGAGTATGGCTCACTCTCTTGAGGTAAGAGTTCCATTCCTTGATAAGGAAGTGTTCAATGTTGCCCGTACTATTCCAACTAAGTACAAGGTTAACAAGAGTAATACCAAGTATGCCATGAGACAGGCTGCCCACAGACATCTTCCAGACATGGTTGCTGAGAAAAAGAAGCTTGGATTCCCTGTTCCAATCAGAATCTGGCTCAAGGATGAGAAATATTACAATATGATTAAAAAGGCTTTCACAAGTGAAGCTGCTGAGAAATATTTTAACACTGATGAGATTGTTAAATATCTTGATGACCACAAAGAAGGAAAGGCCGATAATTCGCGTAAGATATGGACAATTTACATGTTCCTTGTATGGTATGAAGATTTCTTCGGCAACGGAGTTAAAGAAGCCGCTTAATTTTTTATAATTATAATAACAATTAACCCCTGCCGCTAATGCGACAGGGGTTTTGTTATACCTAACACATATTCTGTTAATTACTTATTAGTCTCTTCTATAAATCTTTCAAGCTGCTTCTTAGCTGCTCCGCTCTTAATAATCTCTCTTGCTTTCTCAATACCTTCCTTCATTGTAATACCATCTGAAGCAAGATATATGGCAGCTCCGGCATTAAGAAGTACCACATCTGTCTTAGGTCCTTCTGCACCTTCAAGAATATCTCTTGCAATCCTGGCATTAACTGCCGGCTCACCACCAACAAGATCTTCCTTCTTGCATCTTGTAAATCCAAAATCCTCCGGCTTTATAGTATATGATTTGAACTCATCGTTCTTGAACTCGCATACCTTTGTATCAGCACTTAAAGATATCTCATCTATGCTGTCCATTCCGTATATTGTCATAGCTCTTTTGCATCCTAAATTATGTAATACATGTGCAAGCGGCTCAACAAGTTCCTCACTATATACACCAAAAAGCTGCATAGAAGCCCCTGCCGGATTGGCCAGAGGTCCAAGTATATTGAATAATGTACGGATTCCAATTTCCTTTCTCACACCTCCAACAAATCTCATAGCCGGATGATATTTCTGTGCAAAAAGAAAACATATATTAATATCCTTAAGAATCTGTGCCATCCTTGCAGGAGCTGCATCTATCTTAACGCCAAGAGCCTCTAAACAGTCTGCTGTACCACATTTGCTTGAAGCTGCTCTGTTACCATGCTTAGCAACCGGTATTCCAGCTGCTGATACTATGATAGAAGCTAAGGTTGATATATTGATTGAATTAGAACCATCTCCACCTGTTCCAACGATTTCAAGAACATCCATATCATTTAAGAACTTCTCACAGTGTGCTCTTAAAACTCTGGCTGCTGCTGTAATCTCGTCAATAGTCTCTCCCTTTGCTGCCAGAGCTGTAAGAAATGCTGCCTTCTGTGCATCAGTGGCTTCTCCTGTCATAATCTCTTCCATTACATCATTCATCTGCCCAGCAGTTAAATCTTCTTTCTTAACCAGCTTTGCAATAGCTTCTTTAATCATATTACCTTAGCCTCCCATAAACATATCTAAATGATAGCTTTAGTGTATTACTATAACGCCGTGCTGTCAATCCATAACAGCTTACAAAGGTTATCTGTCTCAAACACATCATCAAAAATAAAAGACTCATAAAGTGCTTCCATATTATCCTCTGAGTACTCGACCTGTCTTGAAAATATATGAACCGTATCTATTCTGTCCTCAAAACAAAACTTCTTATGCTTCTTATACCACACAAGCATATCCATCTGACGGAGTATAAAATAATTAGTAACAAACATTTTAGCTTTACCAACCACATCATAATCATATACAGCCTTGGCAAAATACCGAAACACCAGATATGTTATAAAGTTTCTGTACTCATACTCTCTTTCAAGCATTGCTGTCATGAATTCTTCTTTAGTTTCCTGATACTGCTCATTATCCATATTGTCATGGAAAGTCTCTGTCATCTCAGCTAATATCTGTTCCCAGCGTGTATTAAGCACTTCCATATCCTCATACGGATACATAATACTCCTTATACATTTCCATACATCAACATCACCGAATTCATCGCTTTCTGATTCATCATTCATTTCCATAAGAATATGTTCTATATCACTTCTTCCAAATGTATTGACATACTCCTTAAGTCCATCATAATCATCATTATTAATGTATTCCTGCATTACTGCACAATATCTTAATATAACAACAAGCTTTTCATTAATAGACATTTCCGGCATATCAAGAATCTTAAATATTTCATCTCTTGCCTTAAATATCCTGACAGCGTAAGCACTGTCGTACTCATCATCCTCTGAATATTCCTCATCACACGGCTTTAATACAGTTGTAAATGTTTTGTTTTCAGAAAATATAATTCTTTCTGCTTCTTCACAAGCAAGCCCGATACCGCTTTCCTTGATTTCTCCATAATATTCAGAATATCTTGGAAACTGGTCACACACTACAGACAAATGCTCCGCTCCAAGTTCTTTATGAATTGTACATAATCCACACTTATCTAACAAACCGCAATGTCCATCTACGAGTTTAAAGCAATTCGAACCATCTTCACTTTTAGTAATTGATTCTCTTATCCTGTCTCCAAGCTCGCCATCAAGACTCATATAATAATTATAAGTATCATCATCAATATCTATCTCCCAGCCGCCAACACAACAGTTGTCTTTACATTCTGAAGTTATACAGTGGAACTGGTCATAATAGAATGGAACTCTGAGTTTCATAATCCTTATCTTCTCCTTAGTCTGTAACAATATCAGCAATCTGATATCTTATAACTTTATCTACATCAGACAGCTTAACTTCTACCTGATGTCCGATTTTACCGGCACTAAACATTATAGTTTCAAAATCCTCAGCAGTCTTATGAAATGTTGTCGGAAAGAACTTCTTCATTCCTATAGGCGAACAGCCCCCATGCACATATCCTGTAAGGGGCAGTAATTCTTTTGATTTAATCATCTCTATTGATTTCTCTCCAACAGCCTTCGCTGCTTTCTTCAAATCCAGTTCCTTATTAACAGGAACAACAAATACATAATTCTTACCTGTCTTGCCAACTGTAACAAGTGTCTTGAAAGCCTGTTCCGGATTCTCATTAAGAACAGCAGCTATTTCATCTCCGCTTAACCCTTCTGCATCTGGACACACATGTGTCTTATAAGGTACTTTTTTCTGGTCAAGCACTCTGCATACATTAGTCTTATCATCTGATTTTCCCATAATTACATTCCTCTTGCAATTCTATATCTGTCTCATTCTCTCAAGTCGTTCATGAAGCTTTTTTATATGTTTCATCTCAGCCTCACTCTCCATTTTTCTATCCGAATAATAATATTCTACTGTGCCTTTCTTCCCTTTATCTTCCTCTTTAAATATTCCTTTTTTCACAACAGTATTCTTAAGATTATTAGATACACCCGTATTTCCATCAACCATCTCTAAATCATCCGGAAACAGCTTTGAAAATGAATCCTTAAAATAGTTAAAATGTGTACACCCAAGCACAAGTTCAGAATAATCATTAAGATTGTATGGAGCAAATTCACATTTTAAATAATCAGTCACATCTGAAGAATCAAAATCATCATCCTGTGCGAACCTTACAAGTTTTGGAAGTGCCACAACATCAACAACATGCTTATCATCATATTTATCTATAAGTCTTTTTAACTTTTCCCCTTTTGCTGTAACAGGTGTAGATACTACCATAACCCTTCTTCCGGTTTCAGAAGTATGTTCAACTGCAGGCTTGACTGCCGGCTCTATTCCAATTATTGGCAGCTTATACTTTTCTCTTAGATATGATATTGCTGCACTTGTTGCTGTATTACATGCAAGCACAATTGCCTGACAGCCCTTATCAACAAGAAATCCAACCGCATGATCAACAAGCTTTCTTACTTCCTCCCTTGTTTTTTCTCCATATGGAACATTATCCACATCAGCATAAAATATGTAATCAGCCTCCGGCATGGTAATCATCGCCTGATGAAGCACCGACAGACCACCTATCCCTGAGTCAAATATTCCTATCTTCATATTCTACAATCCTCTATATTCTAATCATTATATACCTTGCAATAAACAATCATTTTATCCTTTAATATCTTAACCCTGCTAGGTCTTATCTCACCTGCAAATATCTTATCTGCAAAATCAGCAAACAGATATTTCTGTAACAATACCTTAAGTTGTTTATTCCCGGATCTTCTTATAGCTGACACAATCCAAACAGCAACAAAACACACTGGCCACACCCATACAGGAATATACTGCATAATTGTAAGTGCATATCTTCCTGCAAGCGCAAATCCTATTGCACAAAATATAACAACATATACCACAGCCCATATATAAGCCTTTATCCATCCAACAGCACCAAGAACTTTAAGTCTGTTGGTTATCTTTCTATAATTTTCTGATTCTTCTGCCGTTATTGATAACTCTATTATCTCCATAAACAAGTCACACCTTTCTTAGCGATTAACAATAATTATAAGCCCTTAAGTCAAAGTATTCAAGATACTTTATTTTACGCTCTTTTTTAAGGCAAAAAACTTCCCCGTATACGATGAGACACAATTCATCATATACGGGGAAAACTATTATATTGGTTTCTTTTAAACAATTTGATTAATAGTCACTCAGAACATCTTCCACATGCTTAATAGAAATCTCTAAAAAATTGGATATTTCATAATCCGGAACACCATTATCATGAAGTATGAATATAAGTTCTTCCATACTCGTCCCCTTACGACGTTCCATCATAATAAAATGTTTAACCTGGGTTTCGTCCATACCACACCACACCTCACATATTATTAAATTATTCCGTATCGAAACTTTCCAACATTATATCAGATACATTTCTGATTAGTCAATAGAATGGTTCTACTTACTGATTGTTCTTTCCTATAATTTTCTGTAACATATGTACCCTGTTAAATGGAAATGAAAAATAATACCCATCAACAAAATCTTTAGTCTTTGCTATTATTTCCTTTGCTATCTGAATACCGGTCTCTTCTCCCTCTTCTTTTGACATATCAGCTCTGTATCTTGAAAGAATCTCATCAGTAACATTAATACCTGTCATCTCATTTTTCATGAATGTTGCATTTCTAAGACTTACAAATGGCATTATTCCACAAAGAATCCTTGCCCCTGTCTGTTCTTTAATTTGTCTGAGTCTGTCTATATCTTCATCAGAGAATACTGGCTGCGTCATAAAAAATGTAGCTCCCGCCTCCATTTTTTTCTTAACACGTTCAAGTTCTACTTTAAAATTAACCCTGCCCTGATTAATTGCACCACCATAAATAACCGGTTTCCCGGCAAACTGTTCCTGATTCATATCACTTATTATATTCATAAGCCCAACTGAATCGAAGTTAAATACGCTCTTTACAGACGCTCTTACAACTGATGGTATAGGATCACCTGTAATAACGAGAAAATTATTGATATCATTTATATGTGCCCCCAAAAGCTGTGAACGCATTGCAATAGCATTCTTGTCACGACAGCATATATGCGGCATAACACACATTCCCGTTTCTCTTGAAACCTTTTCTGCCATAAGTATTGAATCTGCACGCGTTCTTCCTGATGGTGAATCCGGGAATGTAAGCACATCAACTCCGCTTTCCTTCATCAAGAAAGCAGCATCCATAATCTTCTCATCATCAATTCCAAGCGGAGGAGCAAGTTCTACAGCAATCAGTTTTCTTCCTTCTTTTCCTTTATAGAAAGAAACATCATTTGCAGTTTTCTTTTCTGTTATCTCTTCTTTTATGGAAGCATTTTTCATATGAACAACATCAGCAGTTTTTAAAACCATCTGTCTTATATATTCAGGTGTTGTTCCACAACAGCCACCAATAATATCAGCTCCATCCTCAGCCAGATCATGCATAATCTGTGAAAAATATGCTGCATTGTTATCATCAAATACCATCCGACCGCTTACGACCTGTGGATATCCCGCATTTGGAAGCACCGCAAAATACTTGTCATTCCTGTTAATAAGGCTCTGTACAAGCTTCTTCATATGTCCCGGACCAACTCCGCAGTTAAATCCACATGCATCAATATAAGAATTTTTCCCAGCTTCTTCAATCAGCTTTCTTGCACTGAAGCCTGCACTGCTATAACCAAACTGATTGATTGCAAACTGAGTTACAACAAATCCGTTTTCTCCTGCATTTTCAATTGCTTTATCAATAAATCCCAGTTCTGGAAATGTTTCAAAAACAAATATATCAATGTCACATTCCTTAAAAACATTAACTATATCAACATACTCTTTTTCAATATGCTCTTTTTCAATCATATTTTCACCAGGAATAGGACCAATATCAGCTGCTACAAGCACATCTGTCCCCTTTACGGCTTCCCTTGCAATGTCAACGGCATTTTTAATATTATTTCTTACCTCATCAAATCCCGCTCCAAGACACACTGTATTACTTGCAAATGTATTAGTTCTGATAATCTTAGCACCAGCTTCAATATATTCTTTATGAATTGCCAGTACTCTGTCTGAAGCCTGTAAATTTGCCAGCTCAGGCAGGCTGCCCGTATCATACTTCTTAGCATAGTATGTTCCAAACGCACCATCTGCCACCAGTATTTCACTCTTTAATCTGTCATATAATATTCCTGCTGTTCCTGTATACTTCATGCCCAGTCCCCTTATCTTTTAACATTCAACTTAAAAAAGGAGCCACCTTATATAAGTGACTCCAAAATTGTATCATTATTAAGTTTAATTTGCACTAAAAATTAAAGGAAAATATACTTCAATATGAACAGCAATGCAAGCACATACATAAGTGGAGTAATCTTCTTAGCCTTTCCAGCAACAAGATTAACAATAACATACGAAATAACACCAACTGCAATACCTTCTGAAATGCTGTACATAAGCGGCATACAGATAAGGCAGAGGTAAGCTGGTATACTCTCTGTTAAATCATTAAAATCAATTTCAACAACCGCACTAACCATAAGGAATCCTACAAAAATAAGTGCCGGAGCTGTTGCAAATCCAGGAATTGTAGTAAATACAGGTGCAAATATAATTGCAATAAGGAATAAGAAACCTGTTACAACTGAAGAAAGTCCTGTTCTTCCGCCTTCTGCAACACCTGATGAACTCTCAACAAATGTTGTTGTTGTAGAAGTACCAAGGATGGCACCTGCACTTGTTGCGATAGCATCCGCTAAAAGAGCCTGCTTAATTCTAGGAAGTCTTCCGTTCTCATCAAGCATTTTAGCCTTATTGGCAACACCGATAAGTGTTCCAAGTGTATCAAACATGTCAACAAAAAGGAATGAGCACATAATAACAATAAAATCTAATATATTAATATTAAGACCCTTAAGGTTAAAGCACTGTCCAAATGTCAGGCTGATAGCTGTGATATCAAAGCTTCTCCATGAAGGAATAAGTGAATAGAATCCTGCTGCCGCATCAACCTTATAAAGTCCTGTAAGCTGGCAGATAATACCAAGCATCCATGTTGCAACGATACCGATAAGGATAGAACCCTTAACATGCTTTACATAAAGAATAGCAATGATAAATGTACCGATAACTGCAAGTAAAGCACCTATTCCTACTGTGTTAAAATCAGTTCTGAAATTAACAACTGTAACCTTAGTTGATGTGCTTGCAACAACAAGGTTAGCACCCTGAAGTCCGATAAATGCTACGAAAAGACCGATACCTACTGATACACCCTTCTTTAATGTTGTAGGAATTGCGTTAAATATAGCTTCACGAACATTAGTAAGTGAAAGCACGATGAATACAAGTCCTTCAACAAATACAGCAAAAAGTGCTACTTTCCAGCTATATCCCATGCTTCCACATACTGTATATGCGAAATAAGCGTTAAGTCCAAGTCCTGGAGCAAGTGCAAAAGGATAATTAGCAAGGAAAGCCATTGCAAAACAACCTATAGCAGATGCTATTGCAGTCGCCATAAGAATTGCATTAGAATCCATTCCTGATGCTGACAGGATAGATGGATTAACAGCCAGAATATAAGCCATTGTCATAAATGTTGTAATTCCAGCTACAACCTCAGTTCTTACACTGGTGTTGTTTTCCTTAAGTTTGAACAATTTGTCCATTTCAACCTCCATAATTTTATAAATATTAAAAAACACTTAATAATATTAACATATTCTTCTCAATTTTACGACAACTTTTTTATTAGACATATATCTTTTCTAATAAAATCTCCCACTAAAAGAGGGAAGCGCATTCAATAGCAAAATAGTACTATATCATTGTACTTTAGTTATACACCTGTGAATTGGACGTGAACACAGGTTTTGGGATACATCCATTTATGAAAAACATGAATAAAGCCATATATGCAGTTGGGAGACCTGCATATATGGCTTTATTTTATTTCTTATCTACTAATTCAGTTGTACAGAAAGGACATCTTGTTGCCTTAACAGATATCTTGCTGAAGCAGTATGGACAATCCTTTGTCGTTGGAACCGGTTCTTCTTTCTTCTTACCTAAGCTCATCATCTTGTTCATTGCTTTAACTAAAAGAAACAGAACAAATGCCATAATAAGGAAATTAATAACTGCTGTTATGAATGAACCATAATCAAACACAACTCCTCTTATTGTAAATGTACCACCAACGGTAACACCCTCACCATTAGTACCACCTGTAACTACGGCAATAAGCGGATTAATAAAACTGCTTGTAAGTGCTGTTACAATGCTCTGAAATGTAGCACCGATAATAACACCTACTGCCAGATTCATAACATTTCCTTTCAAAGCAAATTCTTTAAATTCCTGAATGAATTTTTTCATTGTGTTTTCCTCCCGTATATTATTAATCTTAGAAACGATTATAGTGTCTTTAGTTTTTTCCTTATGTCCTCTACAGTTTCAACAATATAATCTGCTCCCGCTATCTCAAGCTCTTGTTCTTCTGCAAAACCATATCTTACTCCCATAGAATCAATTCCAGAAGCTTTAGCACCTAATATATCGTCTTTTCTGTCACCAATCATAATAGACTGTGACTTTGTTTCTGGCAGATTGTCAGCGTCCGCAAGTCCGGCAGCAGCAAGCCTTACAAACACTTCATCAATAACCTGGTTCTTATGTCTGCGTTCTCCACCTTCTAATTCACTTCCAACAGCAACATCAAAATACTTATCAACATTAAAGTACTCTAATATTCTTGGAACATATATTTCAGGCTTACATGTAGCAAGTGCAATTATATATCCATCACTTTTTAATCCTTCAAGCATATCTGCTATCCCGTCAAAAAGAACATTTTCATATATTCCCTTGTCAGAATATCTTTCACGATAATAATCAACTGCCTTTAGTGCTTTTTCTTTGTCAAATCCATAAAATTTTTCAAAGCTTTCATCAAGAGGAGGACCTATGAATCTTCGAAGCATCGCCTGGTCATTTTCTTCTATTCCAAGTTTCTTAAGTGCATGCTGCACACTTTTGGTAATTCCCTCGCTTGAATCTGTAATTGTTCCATCAAGGTCAAATAATATATATCTCTTAGTCATATTTTCTCCATTATCACATTAATTCGCTGTAACTTCTGATATTGTAATCGGCTATCTGACAAATATCCTGCCAGTCATCCGCTGAAGCCTCATCATATACTGCCACAACAGTAAAACCGCCACTCTTGGCTCCCTGTGCAGCCGATAACACATCTTCAAACACAATACATTCATTCACGCTGCACCCTGCTTTGCCGGCTGCTTTCATATATACATCCGGAAATTTCTTTCCTCTGGATACTTCATTTGTCTGTGTAAATGCATCAAAAAAATCATATATTCCATTTCTTTTAAGGCATGGCTCAAAAAGTGCCCTGTCTGATGATGTTGCCGATACAATCTTAAAGCCATTATTATGCATTTGTTCTATAAAAGCTTTGGCATACGGCTTTAACACCACCTTGTCAGTGTATGCCTTACATGCTGCATCATACCATTCTTTCATGATTTCTTCTGTAGATTCCGGCAGATTATACTTTTCCTTAGTATATACCGAACCGGATTCAAATGTATGTGTCTTAATCTCCTGCATATATTCCTTAGATACAGGAATTCCTCTTCTGCCCAAAAAATCCATGTCAACCTTAGCCCATACCTGTGTTGAATCAAGTATAGTTCCATCAAGGTCGAATATGATACACCGGCAGTTACTAAGATCTAACATGGATAACTCCTCCAGATTTATGTACTACTTATATGAAAATCTCTTCTTTACATTAACACTATATTCATCAGTATATTTCTTGATATATTCTGAATATTTTTTATTAAGCACTGTCGATTTTATAGAATCATCATCTGCCCCATCATAAGTTCTATTAATATAATAAACAATATAGTAGCATGAATTGGCGCTGTCTTCTATAACAGTTACATCACCCTCACTTCTGTCAGATGAAACAATCCAGTCAGCACATGCTGATTCAATGTCGCTCTTCTTAACATCGCTGACTAATGATGCATCATCAGCAGCATACTTATCTTCTTCATCATTTGAATAAATTCTGCACTGAGTGGCAAATGTAGCTTCGCTTGTTACTCCTGAAGCAAATTTATCTGCCTTTGTCTTTGCTTCTGCCATATCTGATGAGTCAGAGCTTCCGGCTTTCACTGTAAATGTTCTGTACTTAAACTTATCATATGTATCTTTATTTGACTGATAATACTCATCTGCTTCCTCATCAGTTGCTGCAAGCTTCTCTGTAAGCACCTCCTGATATGCAGTGCTCTTAAGATAATCCTTTAAAAACACCTTAACCCTCTTTTCATTTGCTTTCTTTCCAAAAAGCTGTTTAAGATAATCTGAATAAGACATATCTGCTTCGCCTGCTGCATCCTTTAATTTACCAATGAATTCATCATAATCAGCAGCTTCATTATCATATTCAAATCCATTTGCATCAGCATCTTCTAATAAGGCTTTAGTCTCTTTAATAGTTGAAACTGCTGAATTAGCAAAATAATCATACCATGTATAATCTGTTGAATATTCCTGGCTCTTATCTGACTGGCTTGTCTTATATCCCATATAAGATGTGTAATAATCACCATATGTCATAGTGCCATATATAGCTGTGTTAAGATTGTTTGTCTTGGCAATTCCATAATAGAAGTCAAACTCTATCTGACTTATTTTATCATCATTAACCTCAATATAATCATTATAAATGCTATTAAGTTTAAGACCTGCTGCCGTACCGCAACCAAGTATGATAACAGCTAAAACTGCTATGCTGACCCATTTAGTAATAAATCTTCTCTTAGCTTCTTTTCTCTCTTCTTCTTTTCGTTTCTGCATCTTACGGTCATATTTAGTAACAACCTTCTCCTTATCTGATGCCGCATTATTATCAGCCATAATGTCCTCCCTATTCATATCCGTTAATTTCTTTAATTCTGTCTAACTGTTTCATCCACTCATGCGAGCATGCATCACTCGGCATTCTTAAATCACCTCTTGGCGATACTGCAACTGAACCAACCTTAGGTCCGTCAGGCAGACACGAGCGCTTAAACTGCTGCGCAAAGAATCTCCATGTGAACGTTCTTAGCCACTTATAGATAGTCTTATCATCATATTCTCCTGCAAATGCGTACTTTGCAATTCTGAATATCTTCTCAGGCTCTGCACCGAATCTTAACATATGATACAAGAAAAAATCATGCAGCTCATATGGTCCTACTAAATCCTCAGTCTTCTGTGCAATAGTGCCATCTTCCTTAGGAGGAAGAAGTTCAGGACTAACCGGAGTATCAAGCACATCATTAAGTACTGCCGACAAATCTTCATTGCCACATGTATCTGCATAAAAGCGTACCAGATGTCTTACAAGTGTCTTAGGAACTGATGCATTAACTCCATACATAGACATATGGTCACCATTATAAGTTGCCCAGCCCAATGCAAGCTCCGACATGTCACCCGTTCCTATCACCATTCCGTTAGTCTGGTTGGCAATATCCATAAGTATCTGCGTTCTCTCCCTTGCCTGTCCATTCTCATAAGTCACATTGTGATTATTCTCATCATGTCCGATATCTTCAAAATGCTGTCTCACAGCCTTCATGATATTGATTTCACGGAGTGAACATCCAAGCTGCTTAGTAAGCTTCACAGCATTGTTATATGTTCTGTCTGTTGTGCCAAAGCATGGCATTGTTATACAATGTATGCCGCTTCTGTCAATCCCGCACAGGTCAAATGCCCTTACAGTTACAAGAAGTGCCAGTGTAGAATCAAGTCCTCCCGATATTCCAATTACTGCATTCTTACAATTCGTATGTTCAAGTCTCTTCTTTAGTCCATATGACTGGATATTAAGAATTTCCTCACATCTTGAATCTCTCTCCTTCTTGTCAGAAGGTACGAAAGGTGCCTTGTCAAAATATCTTATAAGCTCTAAGTCTTTATCAATAAGTTCCTGAGCCTTCACTTCAGTATATGAACTGTTTTCCACAACTGCATATGTACTCATTCTTCTTCGCTCAGAGCATATTCTCTCTACATCAATATCAGCATATACAGACTCATCAGCAAATTTATGTGCTTCTGCAAGGACTGTACCATTCTCACATATAAGGTTATGCGCTGAGAACACAATATCCTGGGTAGATTCTCCTCCTCCAGCACTTGAGTACACATATCCGCACACAAGTCTTGCGGACTGCCCTGAAACAAGCTGTTTCCTATATGTATCTTTGCCAATAGTTTCATTGCTTGCCGATGCATTAACAATAATAGTTGCACCATTCATAGCATGCTTTATGCTTGGCGGCTGTGGTGTCCACAGATCCTCACATATCTCAACGCCAATCTTAACTTTTCTGTTATTATCAAATATAAATAATAATTCACTTCCAAAGGGAACCTCTTCACCATCAACATCCACATATACACATTCGTTAAATCCAGGTGTAAACTGTCTTCTTTCATAGAATTCCCCATAATTAGGAAGATACATTTTAGGAACCATGCCAAGAATACATCCATTCATAATACCTGCAACAACATTGTACAGTTTTCCGTTCATTTCATACGGAAGTCCGACAAAGCTTATCATCCCTGGTGTTGTTTCAGAATATTTCTTAATATCCACAAGTCCCTGAATAGCCGCATTAAGAAGTCTGTCATGTAAGAATAAATCATTACACGTATAACCTGTAATGCACATTTCTGTAAAAACAGCTATTGCAGTATCCTTCTTATGAGCCTCACTCATAAGCGACTTGATATTCTCTATATTATACTCACAGTCAGCCACTTTAATCTTCGGTGTCATGGCTGCTGCCCTTACATATCCGTCTTTCAATTTGCCCTCTCTTTCAACATATGTCTTTTCGTCAAACATTAAAATTATATCAGACTGGGTATTTATTTACAATAAAGGTCACAAAAAAGTCACTTTTGATTATATTGTCCATAAACAAGTGTTACACCGTTTTCCTGCTCTTCAGGCTCATTGCACCCTGTCAGTGCTGATATCATGCTTATAATAACCACCAAAGCCAATAATCTTGCTGTCAGCTTTTTCTTTATTCCATCTTCTAACATAAAAAGACCTCCACTTATTCATAAATCTATTATGAACCAGTGGAGGTTTTATTATACTTTAAATGTGCTTATTCAATTACGGCTGCACTAACCTTTATTACTCTGTGTCCAGCTAAGAGCTTATTCTCAATCTTATAGAATGCAACTACCTTAAGAGGCTTGCCATCTTTAGCAACAAACTCCTGTACATAGCTTACATATCTCTTATCTATGAACTTTTCTCTTAACTCTGTTATTACTTCCTCATACTCAACGCTTGGTACGAACTGCTTAAATACAATTCCCGCCTCAAAATCATCTTCTGTGTATCCAAGAAGCTCTTTGAATCCATCATCAATATCAATAATCTTACCGCTTCTCATCTCCATAGAAAACTGTGTAAAAGGAATTGCTTTCATTACTTCTGCCATAATTATTCTCCTTATCCGTGAAAACTACTTAGAAAGTGTTGCAAGACGCTCAGTTACCTGCTCAAGCATCTGTGTATATTTTATCAGCTTTGCCTTCTCTTCGTCAATCTTTGCCTGAGGAGCTTTTGATGTGAATTTCTCATTGTTAAGCATTCCGTTACATCTCTTGATTTCTCCCTGTAATCTGCCTTCCTCTTTCTTAAGTCTCTCTATTTCCTTGTCGATATCAACAAGCTCTGCGAAAGGAATATAGATAACAGCATCCGGTATAACTGTTGAAACAGCATCCTCTGGTATTCCAGCCTTGTCAGCCTGAACCTTAACCTCGCTTGCATATGCAAGTGTTCCAAAGAAGCCAAGTGAATTGTTAAATATGTTCTTAACATCTTCACTTGCTGTAACAACATATACAAGTGCCTTACGGCTAGGAGCAACATTCATATCTGCACGTAAGTTTCTTATATTACGGACAGCTTCCTTGATTGTCTCAATAGCCTTCTCCTCTGCTGCGAAATTGTTAGTTTCATCATATACAGGCCATGAAGAAATCATGATTGACTCCTCTTCATCCTGAATATTGCAGAATATTTCTTCTGTAATGAATGGCATATATGGATGAAGCAGCTTAAGTGCATCTATAAGAACAGTTTTTAATGTCCAGATAGCTGCTGTCTTTGTCTCGTCTGCATCATTGTAAAGTCTTGGCTTAACCATCTCAATATACCAGTCACAGAATTCTTCCCAGATGAAGTCATTAAGCTTGGCAACAGCGATACCAAGTTCGTATTTTTCCATATTATCTGTAACTTCTTTGATAAGTCCATTCATCTTAGAAAGAATCCACTTATCAGCATCAGTTAAGTTAGCAGGTCTTTCATCTGTAGCCTTAATCTTGTTATCAGGATCATTCATCATGATAAATCTTGAAGCATTCCATACCTTGTTAGCGAAGTTACGGCTTGCCTCAACTCTTGACCAGTAGAAACGCATATCGTTACCAGGTGCATTACCTGTAATAAGAGTGTATCTTAATGCGTCTGCACCGTATTTATCGATGACTTCAAGCGGGTCAATACCATTGCCTAATGACTTACTCATCTTTCTTCCCTGGTCATCTCTTACAAGACCGTGGAATAATACCTTGCCAAATGGCTTCCTGCCCATATGCTCATAGCCTGAGAATATCATTCTGATTACCCAGAAGAATATAATATCATATCCTGTTACAAGCACATCTGTAGGATAGAAGTAGTCAAGTTCAGGTGTCTTATCTGGCCAGCCAAGTGTTGAGAATGGCCATAATGCTGATGAGAACCATGTATCAAGTGTATCAGGATCCTGTTCAACATTAGCACTTCCACACTTAGGGCATGTGCATACCTTATCTCTTGAAACAGTCATTTCTCCACAATCCTTGCAGTAGTATGCAGGAATTCTGTGTCCCCACCAGAGCTGTCTTGAAATACACCAGTCTCTGATATTGTCTGTCCAGTTATAATATGTCTTATCCATAGAAGCAGGGATAAGTTCAATATCACCTTTCTTAACGCCTTCAACAGCAGGCTTGATAAGCTCGTCCATCTTAACGAACCACTGCTGCTTAATCATTGGCTCAACAGTTGTCTTACATCTGTCATGAGTACCAACATTGTGTGTATGGTCTTCAACTCTTACTAAAAGTCCAAGTGCATCAAGGTCAGCTACCATAGCCTTTCTTGCTTCATATCTGTCCATGCCTGCATACTTGCCGCCAAGATTATTAATTGTAGCATCATCATTTAAAATGTTAATCTCTGGTAAATTATGTCTCTTACCAACCTCAAAATCGTTAGGGTCATGTGCTGGAGTAATCTTAACTACACCTGTACCAAATTCCTTATCAACATAAGGGTCTGCAATAATAGGTATTGTTCTGTCTGTAAGTGGAAGTTCAACTTCCTTTCCAACAAGGTCTGTGTATCTTTCATCATCAGGGTTAACAGCCAGGGCTGAATCTCCAAGTAATGTCTCTGGTCTTGTTGTTGCAATCTCAACATATCTTCCCGGCTCTCCAACTACAGGATAGTTGATATGCCAGAAATGTCCTGCCTGCTCCTCATGCTCAACCTCTGCATCTGATATAGAAGTATTACATACCGGACACCAGTTAACAATTCTTGAGCCCTTGTATATAAGTCCTTTCTCATAGAGCTTGATAAATACTTCCTGAACAGCCTTGGAACAGCCTTCATCCATAGTGAATCTCTCTCTGTCCCAGTCACATGATGAACCAATCTTCTTTAACTGGCTTGTGATAGTTCCACCATATTCCTTCTTCCATTCCCATGTTCTCTTTAAGAAGCCCTCTCTTCCAAGCTCATGCTTGTCAATTCCTTCTTCCTTAAGAGCATTAGTAACCTTAACCTCAGTTGAGATTGAAGCATGGTCAGTTCCAGGAATCCAGAGAGCTTCATAGCCCTGCATTCTCTTGAATCTGATGATAATATCCTGCATAGTGTTATCAAGTGCATGACCCATATGCAGCTTACCTGTAATATTAGGTGGTGGCATAACAATAGTAAATGGTTTCTTATCTCTGTTTACTTCTGCATGAAAATACTTCTTTTCAAGCCACTTGTGATATAATCTGTCTTCGATTTCAGACGGATTATAATTCTTTTCCAATTCCTTGCTCATTATTAATCTCCTTTTTAATATTGCATTCCGGGTTCTTTCCCAATTATGCGCTCGCAGCTATCCAAAAACTGCTTTGCTCGCGCAAAAAAGCCCTTTGCAGGGCATATACTCTGCAAAGGGCGTAAATAAACTTATTAACGCGGTACCACCTTTGTTTAATTATCTTGTGATAATCCTCATTACTCCTTAACGCGGAATACGTCACAGCCTACTTAAATCAACAGTTCAGCCATGCGGCTCCAAAGCTACCTTCCATATCATTATTACCTGAACCATCTTCCAGCCAGTGAACAGTTCTCTCTGTCGGATAAGGATATGTACTCCTCTTTTTCAATGCCTTTAAATATAAAATTCTTTTCTATCTTAATATCTGACAGAAAAAAATGCAAGCATTTTATTCAGGAACTTCAATCTGCTTAATATTAAATTCATTGCCCTGAATAAGATATGTGTGCTTACTGCCACAGTTCGGACAGACTTTGGCGTATTTCACAGTCTCATAAGTTTCCCCGCAGTCCTCGCAGTAAGTTATACCCTGGATTATCTCGACTTCCATCTCACAGTCCTTTACAAGTTCTTCTTTCTTGCAAGCCCACTTCCAGCAGTCTGTAAGATATTCTTCTACAACTCCTGATACTTCGCCAAGCTCAATTGTAACTTTAGATATGCTTGAAACATCATTATCTGAAGCTACTGCTTTGAGGTCATCTATTATGTGAAATACTACGCCTAATTCATGCATACATTTTAGTCCTTTTTCTTTTTGAATTTTATCTTGATTGCCTGCTTTGCACCATATGGAAGAATGTACTTAAGCTTATCCTCACTTTTTCTCATTGTAGAACACTCTGGCAGGTCTCTCTGAAGATGAATAGCATCAAACTCACACTTTGTTGTACAGATACCACAGCCTACGCACTGGTTCTCATCAACGATTGTTGCACCACAGCCCAAGCATCTTGCAGTTTCTTTCTTAACCTGTTCCTCTGTGAATACACCTGCATCACTTCTGAATGACAGCTTATCAACTCCTGACTTCTTAGCTGGGCGCTGACGGCCTGTATTGTCATACTTCTCAACGCTGTAATCATCCTTATCAAGTTCAACATAATAGTTAGGATCCCTGCCTATTGTAAGTGAGCTGTGTGGCTGTACATATCTGTGAATAGATATAGCCCCCTGCTTACCTGCCGCAATAGCATCAATAGCGAATTTAGGACCTGTATATACATCACCACCGACAAAGATATCTGGCTCTGCTGTCTGATATGTAACCTTGTCAGCAACAGGATAATTACCATGCCAGAATTCAACCTTAGTACCTTCAAGAAGGCTGCCCCATTCAATTGCCTGTCCGACAGACATTATCACATTGCTGCATTCTATTGTCATAGTCTCATTCTCATCGTACTGTGGATTGAATCTTCCATCAGCATCCTTAACAGAAGTACATTTCTTAAATACGATGCCTGTAACCTTGCCATCTTCTGTAAGGATTTCTTTAGGTCCCCAGCCACCAATAATATTGATACCTTCTGATTCAGCAGTCTCAATTTCTTCTGGAAGTGCTGGCATAATGTCTCTTGTCTCAAGAGATACCTGTGAAACCTTAGGTGAACCACAGCGTATTGCCGTTCTCGATACATCAATGGCAACATTACCACCGCCAATGACTACTGTGTCACCTGTAAGCTTATAGCTTTCATCATCAGTTGTAATATGGAGAAGCTCAACACCAGTCATAACTCCCTTAGCATCTTCTCCGGCAACGCCAGTCTTTCTACCGCCCTGACATCCAACTGCAACATAAAACGCTTTATAGCCCTGTTCGCGAAGCTGTGCGATTGTGATATCCTTACCTACTTCAACACCACATTTTATCTCAACACCCATAGCCCGTAATACATCTATCTCTGCCTGTACAATATTCTTCTCCATAACAAATGAAGGAATACCATATACAACCATACCGCCCGGTTCCTTATTCTTCTCGAATACAGTCACATTAGTATAGCCTTTCTCTGCAAGGTAATATGCACATGAAATACCAGCCGGACCTGCACCGATAATCGCAACCTTCTCGTCAAAATATCCCTTAGTTGCAGGAACAACCTTTTCAGGAACATATCTTGTTTCTGCATTAATATCTAACATTGCGATATATTTCTTAACTTCATCAATAGCAATTGACTCATCAATAGTTCCCCTTGTACATGCGTCTTCACAACGCCTGTTACAGACATAACCACATATTGCAGGAAGTGGATTGTTCTTCTTGATAAGAGCGAGCGCATCCTGGTATCTTCCCTGTGCAGCCATCTTTAAATAGCCCTGTACAGCAATGTGGGCTGGACAGGCTGTCTTACATGGAGCTGTTCCTGACTCATGTGTATTGATTCTGTTCTTATCCCTGTAGTCCTCTGACCACATGTGTCTGCCCCACTTCTGTTCCGAAGGAAGCGGCATCTTAGGATATGTAACCTCTGAGCCGTCCTTTCTGCAAAGCTTCTGTCCAAGAGACAATGCTCCTGCAGGACAGTATTCAACACAGCGTCCACATGCAACACAGTTCTGCTTGTTGACATGTGCAACATATGCTGAACGTGACATATTAGGGGTATTGAAAAGCTGTGATGTCCTGAGCGCATAACAGACATTAACATTACAGTTACATATAGCAAATATCTTATCTTCACCATCAATATTAGTTATCTGGTGAACAAATCCGTTATCCTCTGCCTTCTTGAAAATTTCAAGCGCTTCTTCCTTAGTGATGTATCTTCCACCTTTGCCAGTCTCAACGACATAATCAGCCATATCACCTACAGCAACACACCAGTCAGCAGGATCATCTGCACAGCCCTCGTCAAATGTTTTTCTTGATTTACGGCATGAACATGGGCTTGCTGCATATTTGCCCTCGTATTTATCAAGCCAGTATGAAATCTTCTCAAGCGAGATGGCTTCATTACACATATCAACTTCCTTCTGTACAGGAATGACATGCATACCAACACCAGCACCTCCTGGTGGAACCATATGTGTAAGTCCCTCAAGTGGAATACGGCTCATTCGCTCAAAGAATCTTCCCATCTCAGGATGTTCCCCTAAGACAGTATCATTCATATTGGCAAATTCCGCACTTCCCGGAACAAACATAGGAAGCACATACTGTTTCTCGTGCTTTGGATTCTCCCAGTTATACTCAATTACGCCATTAAAAGCCATCTTATTAAGAAGTTCCTCAAGATACTTCTCATCCATACCTGTAATCTTAACAAGTTCAGGAAGTGTCTTTGGCTTACGCACTCCCATCTTTAATGCAACCTCAGCCATCTCATCAGTACAGATTGCTGCAAGTCCCCAATATTCAGGGTCATCTGCTGTGAGCTTCTCCAGTCCCAGCTTTATTGCTGCCCTGTCAGTAACCATCTTTCCAAGTTTAAGGATTGGTTCCCTTACAGGAAGCTCAGGATGTGGATTCTTAAATTCAACATTCTTAGTATTCTTTGCCATAAATCATCCTCCGTTATTTATTCTTTCCTCTGGCAAATGCCGGATTCTTTATTAACTGCACGATAAGCGGAATTACCATAAGCACCCATACAATAGGTTCTGAAACAATAACTCCCCAGTATCCCATGAAAGGAACAAGTGTAAATGTTATAACAACCTTTCCGGCAAGTTCAATCCCACTTGATATAATAGGAGTAAGCCTGTCTCCTATTCCCTGCAGTGAATTTCTTATAATAGTTATCATTGCTGTCACAAAATAAAGCAGTGAATCAACTCTTAAATACAGCGTTGCTGTATCTATTACTTTTCTGTTGTCCGAACTTATAAGCATTTTTACAAATGTCGGCACTACCGTATATGATGTGATGATACATAACACACACCATACCCATCCCATAAGAATAGATGTTAATATGCCCTTTCTTATTCTTTCATACTTTCCTGCTCCAAGATTCTGTCCACAAAAGGTTGCCATCGTAGTTCCCAGCACACCGAACATCATCATGAAAAGCTCTGATAATCTTCTTGCAGTAGTATGGGCAAGAATTATATCCTGTCCAAATGAATTGATTGCACTCTGCAATGTAACAGAGCCAATTGATACAAGACTGCTCATAAAGCCCATGGAACAGCCTGTTGACATAAGTTTTCCACACAGACTGGCATCACTCTTAAAATCTTTCTTTTCAATCCACAGTATGTTGTATCTTTTAAGTGAATATATAAGACACGCAATAAGTGCTATGAGCTGTGAAAGCACTGTTGCCACTGCAGCACCTCTTACCCCCATTGGAATAACCTTAAGGAAAAATAAGTCTCCACCAATGTTAAGCACTACTGATATTCCTAAAAAAATAAGCGGAGTAAATGAATCTCCTATCGACCTTAACAGGGCTGCACAGACATTGTAAAGCATAAGTATTGTCATGCCTGCAAATATTATAAATATATAATCATAGGCTTCCTTTAACAAATTCTCTGGTGTATTAAGTACTTTCAGAAGAGGTCGTAAAAATATCAGCACAACCACTGTCAGACCTGCTGATATCATAATTCCATATTTGAACGAACCTGCAACTGTCCTCTTAAAATTAGCTGTATCTCCTGCCCCAAAAAACTGTGCAGCAATAACAGCAAATCCATTAGTCAGTCCCTGTAAAAAGCCTATAACAAGGGTGTTCACTGAGTTAGTAGACCCTACAGCCGCCAGTGAACTTTCTCCTAATACATACCCTATAATCTTGGTATCCACAAGATTATAAGTCATCTGAAGCAGCGAGCCTATAAAAACCGGTAATGCAAACCAGAATATAAGCTTAGTTATACTTCCCTTAGTTAAATCTTTCATACAAATATTCCTATATAGTTCTTAATTCTACCTAATTAATCCACTGATAAAAATGCATCCATCTCTTCAGCAACTTCATCAAAATTCTGGTTATAAACAGCTGCAAATTCACCATACAAAAGCTTCCTTGCTGCAAGCAGCATCCTGCTGTCTGCTGATTTCATCTTTCTTAAATCCTTAGCTCTTTCATTCTTAATGACATATAAAGCACGAATCAGATGCATAAGCTTTAAAGCATCCTGAGATTTCATATGTTCATCATACTGCATAGGTGTAACCTTTTCTGAAAGTTCTCCATCTTTCTTACAATTTCTGGCTCTTTCCTTTAACTTGTCACATTCCTTAACAGTCATAATGCTTCTTATCATAACCTTGTTGCTGTCAACGGGTGAATATATAATTCCCTTGCTGTCAAATACCGGCTGAAGAAAATAATAATCCCCTGATATTCCCTTAATAGGTGGTGTATCAATATTTTCAACCTCGCACACTCCAACAACTCCGTATACTACCTTATCACCAATCTCAAACATGCTCTCCGTACTTCCTTCCAATTCTTCGTTAAATCCGTATCAATTATTAATATTATATTACATTTCTAAGATTTTTTCAAAGTATATTTTTACTGGAAATTCGAAACAAAATCTATCTGTCATATGACATAATAAATAAAAAACGCCGTTTCAATGAATCACTCATCAAAACGACGTTCAAATATCAATCTGGTTATTAATTAGAATAAATCTACTCTTCCTGCAACCTTTCCATCAGCAACATAATAGCATGCTCCATCCTGTGGCTTTATGTATAACTTAATATCCTTAGCTGCTACCTTCTGTGCCTTAAGATCAGCTTCAACTCTCTTTAATACAGCATCCATATCTGTCTGCTCATCGTTGTACTGGATAAATGTCTCTGTCTTAACTTCTTTCTTGGCAACAGCCTTCTTAGCTGTAGTCTTAACTGCTGTCTTCTTTGCTGCCACTTTCTTTGTTGTAGTCTTAGCTGCTTCCTTAACAGTCTCTTTAGCTTCTTCAACCTTAGTCTCAGCCTTAACTGCTGCTGTCTCAACTGCCTTCTTGGCTGTCTCTGTCTTAGCTGCCGCTTTTTTAGCAGTCTTCTTAACAGTTGTCTTAGCTTCTGCTGCCTTTACATCTGCTGCCTTTACAGCACCACCAAATACATTGCCATCCTTTTTTTCATTGTTTGCCATGTTTCCATCCTCCTTAATAAAAATACTACTCTCCAATAAGAAACTTCTTGATTGTTTCTACAGCTTTATCTGCATCATTGCCTTCTGCTGAAATAGTAACAGACATTCCGTCTCTTAATCCAAATGCCATAATCCCCATTAAGCTTTTAGCATTAATATTCTTACCTTCTGATGAAATATCAATATGACTTTCAAACTGACAAGCAGTCTGAACAAGCTCAGCAATTGGATTCTTATGTACTTTATCAATGTTAGCAACGTTGATTGTCTCAGTCATTACAAATTACACCTTACTTTCGTTTAATTTCAGTTACTTTTGTAAATATACCCTAATAGTAAATATAAGTCAACATCTGCTTTCGCAATTTAATTAATAAACTGTTCTCATTTGATTGTAAGATTTATTGATTTATCTTCATAACCCTCATTATAAAGTTCTCTCATCTGCTCATCAAATATATCGGAAGGTTCATAATCACACAACAAAAGAATCAATTTTTTTATCTGTTCATTTTCAGAAGATAGTTTTTTATACTGTGGTTCTATTTTATTTTTCAATTCCACAAGATTAGCCGCATTTTCCTCTTTAGGAATTGCCAATGCCCCTGACACAACTCCAAGAGCATAGGCACATTCATAATTGCCAGTCATTCTTGCATTAGTAAATCCACATTTGCGCGCAAGCGCCTGCTTAGCTAATATAGGTACCATTATGCATTAAGCTCCTTCTTAAATGTTGCAACATAATCTGTGGCAGCTTCCTCTGAATAATTATTAGCTTCAAGAAGCTTGATAAAATGTGAACCGACTATTGCACCATCAATAATATCTTCAAGTGGGGCAACATCTGCTGCTGTTCTTATTCCGAATCCCATCATAACTGGAATCTTAGATTCTTTCTTAACTTCTGTAAGATACTCTCTTATCTGTGAATGGAAGTTAGCACCCTTACCTGTAACCCCCATCTGTGAAACGCAGTATACGAAACCTCTTGCATTCTCTAAAAGCATTGGAATCCTGCCCTTAGATACCGGAGATACAAGCTGGATAAGAATTGGAGAATTCTCGTTCTTTGCAAGAACTCCCTTAATCTCGCCCTGCTCCTCAAACGGAAGGTCAGGAATGATAAGTCCATCAACACCATTTTCAATACATTTGTTTACGAAGTTCTCAACACCATAATGATATACAGTATTATAGTAAAGCATGAATACAACAGGGCTGTTAAGACCAGCTTTTCTTACCTCACCCATCATTGTAAATGTACCTTCAAGTGAAGCTCCATTCTGTATTGCTTTGAAAGATGCATCCTGAATTACAGGACCATCAGCAATAGGATCTGAAAATGGAACACCTATTTCCATAATATCGATTCCTGCCTTCTCCTGTGCAAACATAAGCTTCTTAGTTGTATCGTAATCCGGAAGTCCTGCTGTTGTATATGTAATAAATGCTTTCTTTCCCTCTTCTTTAAGTGCTGCAAGTCTTTCTTCTATTCTATTCATTACTTATTAGTCTCCTCTCCGTTAAGATATTTCTGAACTGTATTAACATCCTTGTCACCACGGCCTGAAAGACACATGATAATTGTCTTACCCTTATATTCACCCTGTGCCATCTTGAACACATGTGCAAGTGCATGAGCACTCTCAATAGCCGGAATAATTCCTTCCATTCTGCAAAGTTCCATAAGTGCATCCATACATTCTTTATCTGTTACAGAAACATATTTTGCTCTTCCAGAATCTCTTAAATAAGCATGTTCCGGACCAACACCCGGATAATCAAGACCAGCTGAGATTGAATGTGCAAGCTGGATATTACCGATTTCATCCTGTAAAAGATATGTCTTCATTCCGTGAAGGACACCAACCTGTCCAAGTGCCATTGCTGATGCATGTTTTCCTGTCTCAATACCAAGGCCTCCTGCCTCAACGCCAATAAGGTCAACACCTTTATCATTAATGAAATCAGCAAACATTCCGATTGAATTAGAGCCACCGCCAACACAGGCAACAACTGCATCAGGAAGCTTTCCTGTCTTATCGAGGATCTGCTTTCTTGCCTCAGTGCTGATAATTCTCTGGAATTCCTTAACCATCTTAGGATATGGATGTGGTCCTACAGCAGAACCAATGATGTAAAATGTATCCTCTGCCCTTTCAGCCCATGTTCTTATTGCTTCATTAGTAGCATCCTTTAATGTTGCGCTTCCTGTTGTTACAGGCTGAACCTTTGCTCCAAGCATTTCCATTCTGAATACATTAAGTTTCTGTCTTTCGATATCCTCAGCACCCATGAAAACTGTACACTCCATATCAAAAAGTGCTGCGCCTGTAGCTGTTGCAACACCATGCTGACCTGCACCGGTCTCAGCAATAACCTTAGTCTTGCCCATTCTCTTTGCAAGAAGTATCTGACCGATAACATTATTAATCTTATGAGCACCTGTATGGTTAAGATCTTCTCTCTTAAGATAAATATCAGCGCCATATTTTTCACTTATTCTCTCAGCATAGTAAAGAGGTGTCTCTCTTCCAACATACTCTTTAAGATAATACATATAATCCTTTATAAACTGTGGATCATTTATTGCCTCATCAAATGCTTTCTCAAGCTCTGCCAGAGTATTCATAAGTGACTCTGAAACATACTGTCCTCCGAACTGTCCATAATACTTGCTTTCTGCCATTTTCTCTTTACCTCTTTTTCTTAATATTTTGCATTCTGTATAAATGCTTTAACTTTACTCTCATCTTTTCCTTTAACGGACACATCATCATATTCAACGCCCGAACTTATATCAACAACATCAGACCTTACTGCTTCTATCGCAGCTTTTACATTGTCTGGTGTAAGTCCTCCTGCAAGGAATAATTTTTTATTACCGCAGTCCGCTTTTTTAAGACTTTCCCAGTCGAATGTCTTACCGCTCCCCGGAACTCCCGCATCAAATAGCAGTCCATATATTTTATCCAGACTTCGCCATCGCTTAGTCTCCAGATATATATCTTCTTCTGACTGATGCTTAATGTTAACGGCTCTTATAATCCCGACACTGCATGCATTATACACATCATCACTTAATTCACCGTGAATCTGTATATAATCAAATCCTGCATTCTGTATTGCTTCAAGCTGTGATACATCGGGGGACACAACAACAGCAACGCTCTTGATGTCCGATTTCTTCAATTGTGCAACAAGCACCGCTGCCAGATTAATGTCAATATTGCGTCTGCTTTTTGGATAATATAGTACCATACCTGCATAATCTGCACCATATTTTTCTATAATGTGTACATCATCCATACTTGTAAGTCCGCATATCTTAACCTGTACTAAAGAATCATTTTCTTTCAGCATTATATACCTCTTTAAACTCTGATATTAATTCTTCCGGTTTCGATGCTTCCATAAGCACTGTTCCTATAAGAAGTGCATCTGCTCCACTCTTTGCCAGCACCTTAATATCGTCTGTATCCGCAACACCGCTTTCTGATACAAGCAGTTTTCCAGCTTTTCTCATCTCTGGTGTAACCATATCTGCAAGTTTTTTCGTAGTATCAAGGTCAACCTCAAATGTCTTAAGATTACGGTTGTTAATTCCTATAATCTTCACATCAAGATTCAGCATTCTCTGCATTTCCTCTTCGTTATGAACCTCACATAAAACATCAAGTCCTAAACTGTAAGCAAGGTCATATAGTTCTTTAAATCTACTGTCATCAAGAATAGCAGCAATGAGAAGAACTGCATCCGCTCCTATTACCTTTGCTTCATACACCTGATATGGATCAATTATGAAATCCTTTCTGATAATCGGAAGGTCTGTCATCTGTCTTATCTGCTTAAGATATTCTGTACTTCCCTTAAAATGGTCTTCCTCTGTAAGACATGAAATAGCATCTGCGCTTTCGCCGTACTGTTTTATTCTTTCTTCCAGAGTAATCTTATTGTTCATATTACCATGACTTGGTGATGCTTTCTTGAACTCACTTATAATTGAAAGACCGTCCTTTGCAAGTGCATCATAGAAGCTGTGTGACACTCTATGGCTCTCAATCGCAAGTCTTGTCATCTCTTCTTCGCTGATTCTTTTCTTGTGTTCTGGAAGTCTTTTTAACTTATCCTCTACAATAACATCTAATATCATTAAATCACCCCATTAACGAAATTCTCAATCATTCTCTTGCCATGCTCTGTATATATTGACTCCGGATGGAACTGCAATCCGACCACCGGATAATCCTTATGTTTTACAGCCATTATTTCTCCATCCTGTGTCTTGGCAATAATCTCCAGGCAGTCTGGCAAAGTCTTTTCAATTATAGCGAGTGAATGATATCTTGCAACCTTTACTGGTGAATCAAGTCCGGTAAATATTCCTGTTCCATCATGGTATATTTCAGACTGTTTACCATGCATGATACATTTTGCATAAGAAACAGTTGCGCCAAATGCTTCTCCTATGCACTGATGTCCCAAACATATACCAAGTATCGGCTTCTTTCCTGTAAAATGCTTTATTACATCAACACATATTCCAGCATCTTTAGGGCTCTTAGGACCAGGAGATACAACTATTGATTCAGGGTCAAGCTCCTCTATCTCCTCAATTGTTATCTTATCGTTTCTTACAACCTTAATATCACTGTTAAATATTCCAATAAACTGATACAGGTTATATGTAAATGAGTCATAATTATCAATCAGCAGAATCATAAATGTTCCTCCTTAACAAGTGTCTTTGCAAGTGCCATTACTTTATTGCAGCACTCCTGATATTCCATCTCAGGCTTTGAATCAGCAACAATTCCTGCACCTGCCTGAAGATATACCTTATCGCCTTTCTTAATCATAGTCCTGATTGTAATGCAGAAGTTCATATTACCGCCAAAATCAAGGTATCCTGTAGCTCCTCCATACAGGCCTCTTCTTACTGTCTCAAGCTCATCTATGATTTCCATTGCTCTTATCTTAGGTGCGCCGCTTAATGTACCTGCTGGAAGAAATGATGATACGAGGTCAAGTGGATGATATTCTCCATTCTTTCTTCCCTCAACAAGTGAAACAATATGCATAACATGTGAATATCTCTGGATATTCATGAACTGGTCAACCTTGACTGTTCCTATCTCACTTATCCTACCCATATCGTTACGTGCAAGGTCAACTAACATTACATGCTCTGCTCTCTCTTTCTCATCTGCAAGAAGTTCTTCCTCTAAAGCAATATCCTGTTCCTTTGTTGCTCCTCTTTTTCTTGTGCCCGCTATAGGACATGTATATACTTTATTGTCTGACTGCTTTACAATCATTTCCGGTGAACTTCCGATTATCTCAAAATCTCCGAAATTAAAGTAATACATATATGGTGAAGGATTAAGTTCTCTTAATTTTTCATAGAGATTAAAACCGCTCTGTCCCGTCTTTATTGTCCATCTCTGTGAAAGAACAGTCTGGAATATATGACCTTCTTTTATGTAATTCTTAATCTTATTAACCTTCTTGCTATATTGTTCAAGCGTGTCCGATTTTTTCAATATTACACCATCAAGTGACATATCAGGCTTATCATCCTTAAACTTATCTACACCCTCTCTTGCAGTCTTTATAAGCTCCTCCGCTTCCTTTAAAGCCTTAATCCTGCCTTCCTCTGAATCCTCTCCAAGCACTACTGCTGTGAATGTTTCTGCTGTATGATTGATAGCAATGAACTTGTCTGCAAGCATAAGCTGTATTGTCTCAATTCCTATCTCATCAGGATTATCATCAGGAAGGACTTCTGTGTATCTTATATAATCATATCCAAGGCTTCCAACAAGACCTCCGAGGAAATCAAGTTCTCCCGGATCCTTTACTATCTCGAATTCATCAAAATACTCTTTAAGTCTTATAAGAGGATTGCCCTCTCTTACCTCTCTGCTTCCATCTTTTCTTGTAATAACAAGGCTGTCCTTATCTGACTGGATTATCTCATTCGGTTCAACTCCCATAAAAGTATACTGTCCGCTTTCCTTGTCAGTTCCTTCAAGAAGAAATCCCTTCTTTTCAATTCCAAGTCCTTTGTATAGTTCAATAGCTTTCTCATTAACGATACTTACCGTCTTCTTATAAGCTCTTAATCTTCGTTTCATAGTTCCTCCCTATCCTTCGTTGTTCATTACTGGTGCCTGCTGCTTACAAAAAATGTCCCTGACAGGAACCTGCATATTGCAGATTCCTGTCAGGGACGAATTACCGTGGTGCCACCCTTATTTATGAACATACTTGTAATATTAATAAAAAAGGTGGCACTCCTTACCGGATATGCCACCTGTATGCTCAACTCATTATCAGATACAATTAATATATCCTTCCCCTGTAACGCGAGGCCACGTCGTAAACTACTGCTAATTCATCTACGCATCTCACAAACCCATTCCTTACGGCTCTCCATGCTGACATTCCACCACCGCCAGCTCTCTGTGATGTACCTTCCGAAAGTACTCTTTTGATCATCGACTTTAAATATTTAACTGTCACCTATAATAGCACTATGTTTATTAGGTGTCAAGCACAAAAGCTTAAAATTTCCTGATACGCAAATAGTAAAATTGTATTACAAGGTAAGGAAAACAAAATCTTGTAATACAATTTTTTTATTTAAGGAGTAAAAACGATATGAAAGAAAGTTCAAAGGCAATTGGAAAAGTACAGTTTAACAATGTTCTTAAGGGTAAGATTGTAAATGTACATTACCGCAAATGTTCAATTGATTATTCATTAAAGGAAGAATCGAACGGCGACAGAAAGTTTAAAATCAGTGTTGTTTTATCTGATAAGGAATCTGAATATAACCCTAAGATTTATACAGTCGGTTTATCTTCTAATCCCGATTATGAAAAGGCTTTAAGTATCATTGATAAGAAAGTTGCTGATTATCTTAGTAAGTTATCTATTGAGGATAAGGTAAGAATCGGCTACGGTGATGATAACCCTTTCTTAAAAGATGATAAACAGGAAGATAAAAAACTTGTTGTTTCACAGAATGCTTTTAATTTTAATGATAGCAGTTTAGGTCTTGTATTAACAGGACATGAAAGCCGTAGGGATTTATCTAATATATTCAATAAGCGTTTAACAATGTCTATTGAATTACAGAACGGTTCTAAGTTTGTAACAGCTTTATCTATTCTTGAGATTTATAACAAAGAATTATATAAGGAGCTTGGTTATTCTAATCTTTATGATTATACAAGTGATGTTTTCGGCATGGGTAAAACTAATACAAATGATTATAAGAATGTTGCTTTGAGGTTTTCAAAACTGGATAAAGTTAAGAATTGTCTTGTTATTGATGAACGCCTTAAAGATTATAACTTTAGCCAGCTTAATCTTCTTAAGGAAGTTTCAATTGACACAATATTGAAAGATTATCCTTGTACATTATCAGTTAGGGAAATCAAAGACAGATTAAGAAATGCAATGAACTTTTTAGAAGATAACAATTCTGTTGATGAATCTGTTAATGATGATTTATCGGATGATACAAGTGAGGTATTAGGCGGTACTGCTGATAATATAATTGACGCAATGAATAATCCTGTTGAAAGATACGCAGATGATGAAAAGCCTTATAAAACTTATGTTGTTGCTTCTTCTGATTTTAAAAAGATTTGTCTTGATAAGGATAAGCTGCATAATTACATGGATTCGATAACAAAGGAATTATTAAAGGTTTTAACTGAATCTGTTGATAAATACAGTGAAATTAATATATGTCTGCTTCGTAAGAAAGGCAATGAATTATCTGATAATTCTGTTGATTCAGATAATACAGATGATTCAGAAAAATAAAATAAATATTAGTTCGGGCGTCCGAACAATTACGGACGCTTGAATTAAATATAAGGTAGTGCGATAAGTCGCATAAGTAAATATATCACATTAACTAATTAAAGAAAGGGCGGATAAAATCCGCAAGGGTAAATATTATGAATTGGAATGGAATTACAATGTTAACAGTTATTAAGAAGTGTGAGCCTACACCTTATGAAATTACAGGAAACAACGGACAGATTAATAAAGGCTTTGTTTATCCTGTCTATTTTGATAATGGAGAAGAAATTGCGAGTGTGAATGTATCAGAGGAAATTTATAATTCTATTGAAAGGTTTGATATTCTGCTTGCTACTTTCAGATATGAACCCGCAACACAGCGCTTTGATAAGAATGGTCGTTTACAGCGTGAGCGATTAAGAATAACAAGCATAGTATCAAAAATGAATACTATGCATAATGAAAATGAATTAGCTGATATTCTCCGTTCTGCTATAGAAAATTCTGCTGTTGATGTTGCTAAAAAGGCTTTAAAGGACAGTAAGAAGCCAGTTGAAAACGCTAGTAATTAAATGATTGTTAAGGTTGTCTACTCCTCAACCTTTCAATACGGATAACGCCCCTCATTGTGTTGTCCGTTTGTGTCTTGTCGGCTTTTCGTTTTATCGTTGCGGTTAGCTGACAGGACACATATATATTAAATATTAATTAATGCCTTGTAAGTTCCCTCTCCCTTTTGTGGAACATAGGCAAATCCACTTCTTACAGGGCTTTAATTAGTATTTAATAATACTAAAGAAAGGGAGTGAAAATATGAGTATATCTGTTATGGCTCATTATCTTGTTATCGGCTGTGTTGGTTGTGCTGTTGTCCTATGGGCTTTTATTGGTTTAATGTTCTTAGGAACTGCCGCTTATAATAGATTAAGCGGTAGAAAAACTTCATCTAGCAAAAAAGATGTAAAGGTACAGGATAATCTTGCTAATAATGATAAGTCGGACTTATTCCTTAAATAACCTGTTTGTTTAAAGGAATGAATTATTTTTGTAAGAGACAGCTTTTATTGTTTTTTAATAAAAGTGGCTCGGCGTTGAGGGTTCGCCCACGGTGCTTGTATTGTGTTTGTAAAGTATCAAGGGCGAACATAAATCTACTTGCTAATAGTAAACTACAATCATTTAAGCTGTATATTAGCGGTGAAGTGTTCAATAGCCAGTAACGGTTATTCGCCTTAATCATCAAAATGTTTAAAACCGTGGTGGGTGTTGCTAAATTTCGATAGTTTAGTGGTACGCATGAGGAAATTTAAAGAGGTTGTCATGTACAGAAATATATTAAAGGTTATTGTTACAGTGTCGCTTATGTCTTTGTTAATTGTGTTTGGTTCTGCTGTTAACACATATGAAGTCAAGGCAGACACTGAACAGATACAGACGGTACAGGAATCTAATAACTTACCGTCAACAGAGGAAGAAATAGAAAACATGTCATTAACGGATAAGCTGTTACTTCTTATATTGATAGTTATGTGTGTTTTCTTAGGTGCATTTGTTGGTTATGTCGTAATGGATAGATTGAGGTAAATAATGTCATTCTTTGAATTTTTAGAAATGATTATATCTGAACTTGTTCCAGTGGGTTTAATAATTACTGTTATACCTAGTTTTATTGTTTTCTGCTTAATGAAGATGTGGAAAATAGTAATTGACATATTTAAGTAGATGTCTACTCTTCGGAGTTTACATAAATATAAAAGAAAGGAAGTAAAAGGTTATGAACGGAGTTTCTATGCTTGCCGCAGAGGGTGATGTTGTGGCTACAATGCCCGAGGCATTAAAGACAGCACTTGTTAACGGTGTTACTACTGCAAAGGATTATGCTGTCGACGGTCTTGCTGTTGTAATACCTGTTGCAATGTCAATTTTTGCAATTAAGTTTGGTATTAACATTATTCTTAATCTTTTCCATTCTTTGACTAACGCTTAAGCGCTGGTTGTTTATGGACGGATAGCGTCAAGGCGCTATCTTGTAAATAAGTGGAGTAATTAGATAAAAACGATAGAAAGGGAGATAAACAAATGGGATATATTTTAATTCTGCTAGTATTTTTAATACGGCGTAATACGGTATGTATAAGAAAAGCGGTTTATTATACCGCATATGGAAATGAGTACAAAAAAGGAATAATAAGAAGAATGTTTGTTGCGCTTGCGGATATCCGCAGGGAAGAAAAGGAAGAAAAGAAGCAGAAAAAAGCTAAGAAAGCAGAGGTGCAGACTGATGAAGTTGAGAAGGATTAAGAGTACCATTCTTGTTATATTTATATTTTTAGTTGTTGTTTTCATGCTTTTACATGCCTGTACTGGAGATTTTAAAAATGCTGTTGTGTGCGGAGCGATTGCAATATTATCAGTAATGTTGTTAGTGATATATCTTTTTGATGATGTGGTTGTTATTTTAAATAAAAAGAATTTTGATACACATGATTCAAAGTTGGGTGATTAATATGAATGACTATTTTGTTTATTTCAATTGTGTCAACGGTCATTGCCCGCTTATTATAGAAGAAGAACTTTACGGCTGTCGTACATCTACATGTCAAGATTATTGTGGCGGTGGCTTTTGTGGCTGTAATAATTGTTGGTTTGATGGTTCTCCGTATTGTAAAGATTGTGTACATAATGAAAAAATAGTTCGGGCGTCCGAACAAAACTTTCTTGATTAAGAGATTGTATCGCGTCTTGCCTAGTGATATAATTATATTAATAAGGGGGTGTTTATATGAGTGGTTTATCTATTTTAATAGATATCATTTCTCCGATTATATTTATTGTTTTGATTGCTTTTATTTTATATTTTATCATTCTTAAAATAAAAATATCTCAAGAAAAACTTAAATATTATAAAAACAAAAATGATGAATTTTCTTCTAAAAATGACTTAGGCAAGTAATTGCTTAGGTCATTTTTTTATTTATGAGGTGTTTATGAAGTCATATTTTAAAAGGTTTATTGTTGTGTGTTTTACTTTGATAATTATTTTTGTAAATATATCTTCTTTTTATTATGTTGCTTACGCTGATAATCAATCTTCTGGCGGTCATTTCGGTTCTAATACTGATTTAACTCCTTTTAATAAGTTATATGATGGATTTGATTTTTCTGATACTATTGCAAAGCATGAATCCTTTTATTTTTCTGATAGTGTTGGTAATAAACATGCTGTTGCTCGTGTTGGTTCTGCTTGGATTTGTCTTTTCGGTTCTCGCGCTACATTTAATGGTACCCAAGATGAACAGTTAAATTATTATTTATCTTATTATGCATATACAGGTTATAAAAGTATTACTAATTCTTTTGGTTCTCTTATGGCTTCTAAGCTTGGTTCTATTACTAAAGGTGGGTATACATTAGTTGAAAATGCTCTTTCTTCTAATATTAGCACTGTTGCAAAAGGTATTTCTTATAATGAAGCTGACGATAGTATTTCTATTGATAGTAATTCTATAGATAAATTAAGGGAAGAAATTAAGAAATATTATTATGATTCAATTGGTATTCGTTTTATCTATCCTACTGATAATCATAATCCTGCTTATCTTATAGAATTGAATCGTTCTCTTTATGACTATGAAGAAGATTATATTTCTGATTTTAATGCTTTAAGTCAATATGATTATGCTGTTGGTACTTCTTACGGCGATTATACAACTCGCTTAATCTCTGGCTTTGATAAAAATAGTTATTCATATTGTTACCTTGGTAGCTTAGGCGGTAATAATTATATTTATTTTCTTGATAAAGATATGAATGTTATTAATGATTCTGTTTTAAAAATTTTTAACGCTCAATCTTATGGCTCTGGTAATGAGCGTATTGACTTAGAATATTCTTTTAAATCTGTCGTTCCTTCAGGTTTAAAACTCTTATTAAGGTTATTCTCTAAAAGTGGTGATACTTATAAAGAAGTTACTTTTTATAATGGTTTTACAACGAATAGGTCATGTTTTTATTCTAAAGATAATAAGCCTTTTATTTATTTTTCATCATATGAAAAATTATACAACTTTTTGAATGGCTCTCAAACTGCTTACCTTTCTTCTCGTATAGATAAAGCCGGTGAAGATATTACTTTTTCTATAAAAGACATGAACGAGAATTTAGGTTCAAAAATGGACACTCTTATTGATTCTATTAACGATAAAAAAGGAAGTATGACTGCTGACGAATTGCAAAATGCAATTGATAAAGGAATTGAAAACTTAAACAAGAACACAGAAGATATTAAAGATAATACAAGTGATATCTTAGATGTGCTTAGAGAACAAAATCAAATTTTGCTTGATATCTTAGGTGTTACTACTAATATCTACAAAGTTGTTAAAGAAAGCGATTCTAAGGAAAAAACTTATAACATTAATTATGTACAGTCTGTTTTTAATTCTATGTTTAAAGGTCTTAAAAATGCTGTGCTTTATGGTGAGAATACCGTCCGTGATGATGTTTCAGAGGACAGTGATGATATTGATTCTATTGTTTCAGATATTCCGCCCGATAAGAAAAATTATCATAATGGTTTGTTTGGGCGTTTTCCTTTCTCTGTGCCTTATCAGTTGTTTGATTGGTTACAGGCTTTATATGTTGAACCTGTAGCCCCTAAGTTTGCTTTATCGTATGCATATTTGTTTAAGGATTTAGGTTATGAGACTAATAATTTTGAATTTGTTATTGATTTAGGGGACGAAAAATATTCTAAATGGATAGAATTAGTCCGTAGCGGTGAGAAACTAAGTTTTATTATTTATATGGCTATTGCTACATATCACAGATTCAAAAATGAGATTTAAGGGGGTGCTGTATGAGTACTACTGTTATTGTTTTGCTTTGTTCTATACTTGCTAATATTATATTTTCTGTATTTTCTTTTATTATACAGGTTGTTTTAATTGTACAGAATTTTCTCCCTACTGACCCGTTTGGCGGTTTGTTAGATATTGCAAAAGAACCCTTTTTTGCTTATATGCCTTATGTTAATTATTTTGTTCCTGTCGGGTTTTGTGTGACCTTAGTTTCTGCTTTTGTTTCTGCGTATGCTACATATGTTATTTTTAAGTATTTTAAGAAAATTATTTCTTCTGTCTTAGGAAGTAAATCTATATTAGTTATTTTGTCAAATATTATTAAATAGTTCGGGCGTCCGAACTCATGGAGGATTTTATTATATGGGTGCTGATTTTTATACAGGCGTGGCTGGTACTGGTAAAAGTTATCATTGCGCTCAAGTTATATATGATTTATTGCGTAATGGAAAGAATCTTATTACTAATATCAAGATTGATATTTCCAAAATCCCACAAAAAGGTCAAAAACCTTTAGGTATTTATATTTTTGTTTCTGATAGTGAGTGGTTATATAATGCCATTCGACAGTATAAAAAGGATTATAGGGGTAATCTTACTCCAATTCTTCAGCCTTGCACTGACAAATTTTCGTCAATACAAGGCTTAATGGGGTTTGCTTTAAATTTTCATAAACGCAATGATAAAGGTTCTATTATTCTTCATCAAACTTATCTTATTTTTGATGAATGTCAAAATATATGGGATTCTCGTTCTTGGAATAGAAAAGACCGCTTGCCTTGGATTAGTTTTTTAACGCAATATCGTAAATGGGGTTATGATTGTATTCTTATTTCACAGAATGAAAACATGATTGATAAACAGATTCGTGGTTCTGTTATTGAGCATAAACTTTTACATAGAAATGTTTCACGTTTTAAAAAACTTGGAAAATTGATGTCGTTTCCTTTCGGTGGTAATCTGTTCGTTTGCGTTGAATCTGATTATACTATGTCCTCAAAAAAGGCTGCAAAAATTCGCTCTTTTTTTATTTTTGGCAGTAATAAATATTTTGATATTTATGATACGACACAGATATTTTAATATACTGGGTTGCAGAAAGTCGGAGTTTGCGGAGACTTAATGCAAGCCAGTATATAATAAATATATATAAATATATTACTTGATAAAAACAACACTTAACCCCCACCGTCCTTTTAAGTGTTTCGGGGTTGTGTTTATAGGAGTTAAACGATAATGGAAATTTACAATACAAAAATTAGTTATTATAAAAATCATATGCAAGTTAAGGTCTATGATAATTCAGTGAAAAAGGGTGAAAAGAAAATCAAGGCTTTAGTTCGGACGCCCGAACTAATTCAAAAAGAAAATTCTGATAAAGAGGAATTTTTAAAAAAGTGTTATTCTGATGATTTAGAGAAAGCAAAAGAAGAAATTGAAAAGCTAAGACAGAAAAAGCGTTCTATTTCTTCGTATTCTTCTACACAGCGGACAAAGAAAACTATTCTTGAATATCTCTTGTCGAACCAGTGGGAATTCTTTTGTACTTTTACTTTTAACCCTGCTTTAGTAGATAGAACTGATTTTTATGAGGTTTCACAGAAGTTATCTAAGTGGTTACAACACCTTAAAGAAAGATATGCACATGATTTAATGTATGTTGTTGTTCCAGAGTTACACAGTGACGGTAAAAGTTATCATTTTCATGCTGTTATGTCTAATGTCGGCAAAATGCAATTAATGCCTTTTTATCATAAAAATGATAACGGCGTTTCGTCACAGGTTTTTACAAAAAACGGTCAAGAAATTTATGTTATAAATCATTGGCGTTATGGATATAGTACCGCAATAGAGTTACAGCATGACGCTGATTCGTCAACAAAAATAGCTTATTATATGACTAAATATATTACAAAAGATTTATGCTCTAATACGCTTAATCGTAGACGCTACTGGGTTAGCCGTTCTACTGTTAGTAAACCTATAGAGGAATTTTTAAATATTGATTTTGATAATATTGATGATTATATCAAACATGCTTTTGATGAAAATTTAATGTATTACAAAGAAATATCTTCTTCTTATCGTGGCAAGATTAGATATATTGATGTATCATATTAGTTCAGTCGTCTGAACTGATAAAAGTAAAATCATATGAGGGGGTGATTTTATGGGTAAGCATTTTACACTTAAAGAAAGATATATATTTGAAACATTATTAAATAAATTTAAGTATACATTTAAACAACTTGCAGAATATTTTAATAAATCTCTTAAGACTATTTATAATGAGTATTATAGGGGTCTTGTTACATTATTAGATAGTGATTTGCGAGAATACACTATCTATCAAGCTGATGTTGCTCAACGAAAATATGAAAGTAATATGAAGAATTGCGGTCGTAACTTATTGATATCTAATAATATTGAACTTGCTAACAGACTTGATGATTTAATGTATTATGATAAATATTCTCCTTATTCTGCTTATCAGATTGTTAAACAAGAAAGAAATGATATTAATTTTTGTCTTTCTACTCTTATTAATTATCGTGATTCTGATGTATTTTTACATACTTGTAATGAACTTAGAATATATAAGAAGTCTAAGAAGAAAAATACTGTAAAACAGGGTAAGCGTAATAATTCAGAAAAACAGCTTATTGATAATAGGGATAAGGATATATTAAAGCGTAATTCTTTTGGACACTGGGAACTTGATACAGTCGTTGGAAAACAGGGAACAAAAGAGGTTCTTCTTGTTCTTACAGAAAGAATGACACGATTTGAACTAATTTATAGAATGGCTTCTAAAGAATGTGATTCAACATGGAATATTTTTGTTAATCTTAAAAATAAGCTGGGTGATACATTTTATAACTATTTCAAAACTATTACTTGTGATAATGGTGTTGAATTTTCACAAAATAGCAATGTTCTTATGTCTGATGTTGAACTTAATTTATTTATTAAAAACAATCTGTTTTATTGCCATCCTTATAGGAGTAATGAAAGAGGAAGTAATGAAAATGCTAACAGACTTATAAGGCGTTTTATAAATAAGGGTTATGATATATCTAATTATACAGATGTATATATAAAGTATGTACAGGATTGGATAAATACATTACCTCGTAAAATGTTTAATGGTAAAAGTTCTATTGATATGTTGCGTTTAAATATCTGAACCATGGTTCTATATTTTAATATAGGATAGTATTAGTTCAGATGTCCGAACTGATACTATCCTGTTTTCTATGCCTTGAAATATCATATTTTTGCTATTTTACTTCAGCAAAGATTGTACTAAAATAAATACAATAAAAGTTGTAATTCTTACTTGACATTTTCAAAAATTTCCTGATATTAACAATTGTCTGAACCAGATATACTATGTATAAAACAGCTGCTACAAAAATAATAACCGTTGTTGCATTTGTAAGTACCAGTATAATCACATTCACAGTAAGAAGAATAACTACTCCTAAAAGTGTTTTTCCGATTGTTCTTTTAAATACTTTAACGCTTACAATATATACCATAACAACGATTATCAGAATAATCAAACTCAGAATCGAAAGTGTTCTCCAAAAAGCATCAAACTCTTCCTGTGTGGTCTGCTGAATCCTTGCAATTCCACTCTGAATAAAAAACATATATAGGTTTATTACCAGCAAAATTAACGTTACTATTTCTAACAACACATTCTTTATAACTTTCATTTCTATAATACCTCCATTATATCAAAAATATATTTCAATTTTAATTAACACTTACATAAGCCAATACAATGCTAATACTATCAAGTAGAAAATAACAAATACAAAAAATACAATACTAGGAATTAAATATAGAGTCGGTTCATTTCCCATCACTGCATTCTTGGGATTATTTTTATTAACATATATCGTATAAACCGCCCCTCTTGTATGAAGCGGTGAAAATATATTCCTACTTACCCAACCAACATAATTATACCCTTTATCGTCACGGATAAGGAACTCAGAAAAGTAATGATTGTCATTACCATATGCTATACCTTCAGTTTTATAGAATTGAGTTTTTATGTATATAAATCTAGCCCCAAAAATCATATCCAATATAATACTCATAACCAGTCCTTCCACTTCCTACACCTCATATTTCATGTTATTCGACAGCGTTAGATGCAATGTGTTCGCATGCTTTCTAATATATTTAATGCTGTTATTTGTATTTTCTCTAACTTCCTCAGAGTTGTTAAATAAATTCTTCAATTTTTCTTTCCCCCTATGGTATTTTTGATGCCTGAATTTAAAACAAAAAAGGCTGCACTAAGAAATTTTTTAAAGATTTCTTAATGCAACCGAACTATCATAGTATTAGAGACTTATGCTTATGTGAATCTCTCAACTGAAAATAGTATTTTTCAGCTTTATACCTCTAGACTTCTAGTTTTGCGTCCTTATATTTCTATAAGTTTGCCATATTTACTTTTTTAGTATATATTAATTTATATCACCTGTAAACTGCTATTATTGAGATTGATTTGTATCTCTACTGAATTTTATCTTATTTCTTGCTAAAAGCCTACTCACTCACTTGAATTTCTATCTTGCGTACTTTTCCAAACTTCACATATTCTGGCACAGTTCTCAGCCTATCCCAGCCCAGCTCTCCACATATCATAACACAGCTTTAAGCCCCAAAGTACTCTCCAGCTTAAAACCCATCCTACAATATCTCTGCAAGCTCTGCAAAGCTCTCTATCTTAGCAACATAGCTGTCTTTGGATACGTCTCCAAATCCATACTCAGCATATATAAAATCTATGCCAGCATCTTTGGCAGACTTTGCATCCCCTGCAGTATCACCGACATACACAGGGTTCTTTAAGTTGTTTCTTTCTATAAGTATCTTATTAGACTCGCTCTTTGGCAGAAATGTTCTTCCCCAGCATTCAGTATCTTTGAAGAAATCGGACATAAGGTGTGCTGTAAGAAAACTTTCAATATAACCATCCTGACAATTGCTCACAATATACAATGGATATTTCTTGCTTAGTGTATAAAGAGTTTCTGCAAGCTGTGGATAAAGAATTCCACCTCTTTCTGCAAGATATCCATTCTCAAATGTACACAGCTCGTCCATAAGTGCATTTCTTACCGGTTCCTGTTCTTGTGGAAACAGCTTTGCAGCTATGTCGTACATCGGAAGTCCCATACAGTCATTAAGGTCAGCTTCCACTATTGGTGCTCTGTGAATCTCTTCATGACGAGAAAGTATTATATTCCACGCCTCGCATATTGGTTTTCTTGTGTCCCACATAGTACCGTCAAGGTCAAATATTATTCCATCATAAGATTTATTAAGCATTGTCAGCCTCCAGATCTTTATCTAATTCATCAAGCAATGTCTTTAACTGTGTTTCCTGTGTTATATCATAAACAATTGAAAAGCAGTCTCTTGCCAGACGGTAATCTTTATCATTCATCATAAGTTCACCGACTCTGTATATAATTCCTATCGTCTTAGAGTCAGGTCCTGGTTCCACATCATTCTTATCAAGTATTTCCTGCATCTGTTTAACAGAATATTCCGGTGTCTTGTCATTTAATGCCTGCTCAAGATACTTAAGTTCATTATCAGCATTGTCTGTCTTATAATATATATTGCTGTAGGTGTAGCACACCCTTGCCGCCTCAGTATTATACCTGGCAACATAATAAAATCCCATATTTCTGTAATATCTTGCCATCGTTGCGCGGCTGCAGCAAAATCTGTATGCCTGCTTTGTAACATCAAGATATCTCGACAGCATATTAAGATTCTTATAACATTCTGCAAGACCAAGATATGAATCAAGGTCAACAGGATTCCAGCATATAGCCTTCTTAAATGCATCCTCAGCTCTGCGAAACTTCGATAACTTCAGGCACAGACTGCCATAAGTCCTGTAGTACTCTCCAACCGGCAGCTCTGTACACAGCACATCCGTTTCCGGTTCAAAATAACATGCGTACACATAATATTCCATAACATGATTAAGGCTTATATATATTGGTCTGCCGTCCATGTCCGATTTTTTCACAAATGTATCATCCATAGTTCCGGCTTTACGCTCGTCCGTACACTCTTCTATTCTTTCAAGTATTGCAGATAATATATCTGCCGCTTTGTCATAATCACCTGAATTAAATATCTTCTCGTAATCTGCAAATCTGTCTTTGACATCTGCAAGCTTCTTTATATTCATTACTTCTCCTTTTTAGCAGGAATTTCATATGTTCCTGTGAGTATTGCAACGCTCCGTGGCTCAACACATACACTTCTGTTATTATCTTCAATCACAGCACCTGATACATTAGAACTCATATCAACCTTCCATGTACCATTAATCTTAGGAAGTGCAAAGCTGTGATTCTCCCAGTGCATATTATATGCAGCATATATCAGACTGTGGTCTTCTTCATCCCCATATACACATGAATACATAATTCCTAAATGTCTGTCATATGTATTCATCTGTGCATACCACGCATTAGTTCCATGATATGATATATCAGGGTAGCCACATGATATCCTGTCACTTAAAGTAAGCGACTGCGGCATATGAAGTATCTTATTATTCTGTCTGAATTGTATAAGAGCCTTTGTCCATTCAAGAATTTCTTTTCCCTCTTTAGTTTCCTTCCAGTTAACCCATGAAAGTTCACTGTCAACACAATACGGATTATTGTTACCGTTCTGTGAATTGCCAAACTCGTCTCCGGCAAGTATAAGCGGAGTACCTGCCGACAAGAAAACAAATACCAGTGCATTTTTAATCTGACGCATTCTTAGTTCTTTAATCTTTCTCTTTCTTGTCGAACCTTCCTCGCCACAGTTCCAGCTGAAATTAAAATCCTCGCCATCCCTGTTATTCTCACCATTAAGCTCATTATGCTTTCTGTCATAGCTTACAAGGTCATTAAGAGTAAATCCATTGTTGTTGGCAATATAATTAATACTTGCACTGTTTGCCTCATTCTTTCTTGATATAGCTGCAAATTCTCCAAGCATATTCTCGTCACCCTTTAACAAGCGGCGCACAATATTCTGGAAATCATTATTATAATTAGCCATATGCTTCTTCGTTCCGGTTTTGCCATTCCAGTATACAGTTATAATCTTGGTATCCGCTAAAAGTGCATCCTGTGAAAGTGCCTTAAGCGCTGACTCATCACAGTACACATGAACTCCGTCAATGTGATATTCAGTAACCCAGTATCTTACACACTGCAGGATAAAGCCTGTACTTTCGTCAGTAAAAAACATTTCCATAACGACTTCAATGCCATTTCTGTGCAGTTCTTTAACCATATTCTTAAATTCAACTGTATAATCCCTAAACACCCCCGGATGCTTTGAAGCAATTGAAGAATACGATGCCTTTGGTGCGAAATAAAATCCTCCCGTATATCCCCAGTAATTAATTTTCCGCGTATTCTTATCCACGCTGTAATGTGTTCCGGCTCCGTATTTTGACATTATAGTATCAGTCAGCTGTGGAAAACGGCCTATTTCATCAAATTCATATGCGGGCTGTAACTCAATAGTTGTGATTCCAAGTTCCTTAAGATATGGAATCTTGTTAATTATTCCTGAAAATGTTCCTTTATCTTTAACCTTAGATGTTCTGCTTTTAGTAAAACCTCTTACATTCATCTTATAGAATATACAGTCGCTGTAATCATAATTAAGCGGTCTGTCATCTTCCCAGTCATAATTTGCCACATCAATCGCAGCCAGATACACATCTTTCTCGTCCGTCTGTCCAAATCTTCCGCAATCCGTTATCGCCTTCGCATATGGGTCAAGATACATTAAGCCATCTATCTCATAGCAGTAGAAACATGTATCCAGCCTCCTGCCAGACACATGAACTGAAAATATATTTCCACATTTCATTGATGAATCCAATTCTATCCGTTCTTTTGGCTTCATATGTGCATCAAAAATCAGCAGAGCTGCATTTTCGCATTCTGACTCATATGTAAAATTATATCCATCCTTATATCTGCTGCATCCCATAAGCATGGGATTTCCTTTACTAATAAGCATATTAATCTCCACTCTATTTTTTATACAAGCCCCTCATAGTATTCTTATCCAGCTTATAGAATCTCATTATAAATATTGTCACAATCCAGCCTATTATCGGAATTATGCAATAGAAAAATATTGTCAGAAACTTAAGCTGTGGTGTCAGTGGGTCCTCCACCTGCGGAAAAACTTTAGAATACCCTGCTATCGCAAGTGCTATTCCTACAAATCCTGTTCCAAGTGCTGAAAATGATTTGTCAATAAATGAAAACAGTGCTCCCATTATTCCCGGCACAAAATGTCCGCTCAGTGTATATTCGTAATCAGTACAATCGGCAATCATAGGAACAACTATATTATTAGATATTGATTTTACTCCGTTAAGCAGCGTAAATACCAGCAAAAACGCCACCGTTATAAAGTTAATATGTCTTAATGATACATTTGTAAGGTCTGAAAATATCATCATAAACATAAGTATCGTCTGAAAAATAATTGCAAGATATGTTGACCTTACAAGTGTCTTCTTCTGTCCGCATCGCTTGGCATGCTCTATCCCAAGATATATTATTCCCAAGTTGGGAATACCAACAATTATTCCAATTATACCAGCAAGCGGATAATTCTGCATCAGTATTCCATAAAGCATTACAAGAACTGTTGAATTACCATATACCATCTGTGCGAATTTGTTAGATGCCGCCGCAATAACAAGCATTCTGATTGGCTTATTATGTTTAATTATAGCCGCATAATCCCTGAAATGTATCTGCTGCTTCTTATCCTCATCAAGCTTGAAGTACTTTACATTATCCTTACTCCATATTCCCACAACAGCCAGTGCTGAGCATATTCCGGCTACAATAACCACTGTGATTACGAACTCTGAGAAAAGTGCCTGTGACTGGAATGTCTTATATTTCTCAATCAGATACACTGACACATAGAAAGCAACCAGACCATGTGCGAACATTATAAATGTTGAGTCAAAAAAAGTTATCATTGGCCTCTGCTTCATGTCATTAGTAATTACCGATTGTCCAGACTTTACAACTGCTGTCTGAAATGTGTATCCTATTATATATACTGAATATACAATTATAAAATACAATGGTCTTAAAATAACTGGAACAAGGCTTGTAGTAAAGAACAGTACAAGACTGCTGATTGCCATTAGTAAGTATCCTATAACAATATAAGGCCTGAATTTACCATATTTTCCATTAGTCTTATCTATAAAATACCCTATTACCGGATCTGTTACCCCATCAAATATTCTCATTCCCGTAAGAATAACTGAAATAAGCACAACTGAAAGACCTGCTATTCCATTAGCATAATATGAGACATATCCCATCATCGCAAGAAACAGATTAGTTGATGTATTATTAAGAGAAAACAAGCCAATCTGCCATATTCTGGCTCTGTTCTGCTCTATATGCCCATGCTTATTCTCCATATATTAATCCTGCCAATACATTTGTAATAATCTCTGTTACGATTATATAATCATATGCCCTCATAGTCAAATTCAGGTATGAAGCTTTCCTCAGCAACATCACCTTCCTGAATAAATCCATTATTAATCCCACAGTCTATTGCATAATCTACCACAGAATTATATTCTTTTCTTGTCACTTTCCGCGACAGGAGTGGATGTTTTTTTAGTCTGTCAAATGGCGTGTACTGGCTCATTATGCTTATGTATATATCATCTCCATATGTATCAATAAGATACTTTATAACCGCTTTGGAATCCTTAGTTGTTCCCGGAAGTACAAGATGTCTTACAATTACGCCTTTTTTCATAATCCCGGCTTCAACGCTTTCACTCTTTACAAGCTCATCATCGTCTGTAAAGAATTCCGGTTTTCCTGTCTGTCTTACCATCTCCTGAATTGCAGCTTTAGCCACATCAGCATAATCCGGCGCTTTCGAGTACTCTGCCGAAAGCCTGCTGTCTATGTATTTCATATCTGGAAGATACACATCCACAAGCCCATCAAGCATATTAAGCGTGCTGACATTCTCGTATGCACTTGAATTGTACACAACTGGTATGACAAGCCCCTTATTCTTTGCCTTGACAAGTGCCTCTGCTACTTGTGGCACAAAATGTGTTGCAGTTACGAGATTGATATTGTTGGCACATTTGTCCTGAAGTTCAAGAAAAATGTCTGAAAGCCTCTCCACTGTTATCTTCTTTCCAACATGTGCTGCAGCAATCTCAGAATTCTGACAGAATATGCACCTTAATGTACACCCTGAAAAGAACACTGCCCCGCTGCCGTGTTCCCCCGATATGCATGATTCTTCCCACATATGTAGAGCGGCTCTTGCCGCATATATATCATTAGTCATTCCACAAAAGCCTGTATTAACATTTCTGTCAACATTGCAGGCTCTTGGACACAGATTACATTTCATATCTTCACCCTAACATTCATTAATCATGGAATCCAGCTTTGCAAGTGCATCGCTGATTCCTCCTACTTCACATATTAAACCTTCTTCAACAGCCTGTCTACCCACCAGCACTGTTCCTAAGTCTTTAGAGAGTTGTGTGGTGTCAACCATCATTTCCTCTACTCTTTCTTTGCTTACACTGCTGTGAGCCGCAATAAATGATGTTATCCTGTCAGATATCCGTTCAAAATAATCATATGTCTGCTGAACTCCGATAAGAGTTCCGTTCATCCTCACAGGATGTATTATCATGGTAGCTGTAGGCACAATAAATGAATAATCTGTACTCACAGCAAGCGGCACACCTATACTATGTGAATCGCCTATGATAAGTGAAACTGTTGGCTTTTTCATTGAAGCAATCATCTCTGCCAGTGCCAGTCCTGCACTGACATCCCCACCAACTGTATTCATAATAAAAAGTACACCTTTAATATCTTTATCCATCTCAATCTCCGCCAGCTTAGGAAGCATATGTTCATACTTGGTTGCTTTGCTTGTTGCAGGAAGATTATCATGTCCTTCTATCTCTCCAATAATTGTTATCACCTGAAGAGCATTTTTCGTAACAGCACCATCTTTGTAGTCATCTGCGGTATTCCCGTTGTTGGATTTCTCGTTGTCTGATATCTCATTGTCTGGTTTCTTGTTGTCCGATTCATTATTGCCTATTGTGTTCATGGCTGCCTCCTTATTTGTTGCTAGTTATCTGTTCTTAATCTATAATTGTCCGTATAGAGAATTATTATTCATCATGTCAGGCTTATATATCCGTGAAATAACGACTTTACAAAAAAAGAATTAATATATATAATAATTGTTGTTCGTCGCCACAATATCGGCAGACAGACATGCCACCTTGGCTCAGTCGGTAGAGCGTTTCACTCGTAATGAAAAGGTCGCCGGTTCGATTCCGGCAGGTGGCTTTGTAACTAATGGACTTTATGAATGCTGTTATGTATCATAAAGTCCATTTTTGCACGCATACATTCCTATTTTGGACTTCATCCATGCCTCACTCCTCTTCAACGTCCAATCCGCCACGCATTGACCTTCCTTTTGGACTTTCTCCTGTCTTTCCTCCACCTCAACGTCCAATCCATCACTCTTTAACTTCCTTTTTGGGACTTCATCCATGCCTCACCCCACTTCAACGTCCAATCCGCCACGCTTCAGTTTCACGCTACACTGTGCATCACCTTCACTCCTCACTCTCCATCATCTTTCGAATATTCTATATTAGAATATTTTATGAAAGGGGCTATGTGAATGAAGAAAATCATCAGAATATATATTGCAATTATTGCATCTGTATGCCTGTTCATGTCATTACCGGCTGATATATATGCCGTTGTTATAGATGTGAGCAGCTATAATGGATTCATACAGTGGGATAATATGAAAAACTATATTGAAGGTACAATTATCCGTATAGGATATGGCAGTGATATCCAATCACAGGATGATGCTGCTGCCATAAGAAATATGGATGAATGTGAAAGGCTTGGAATTCCTTACGGCGTCTATCTATACAGTTATGCATTAGATTATTACGATGCAGCAAGCGAAACTGCCCATGCTCTAAGACTTCTTAAAGGAAGGTCTCCCGAACTTGGTGTGTGGTTTGATATGGAAGATGCTGATGGATATAAAGCAAGAAACGGTCTGGATGTATACTCCGAAGGCGAACTGCTGTCTGATTTCTGCGAAATGTTTGTTAATGCTATGCGTGTCAGCGGATATAAAACCGGCGTCTATGCCAATTACAACTATTTTACAAATGTGCTTGACCTTGACAGACTGAAATCAATCCCAGAGATGAATATCTGGCTTGCGCACTGGGGAATTGATTCTCCAAGCCTTGACTGTACCATGTGGCAGTTTGGTGCAGTAGAAATCGAAGATGAAGAATATGATGGCAATATATATTACTCAGATTATTCTGTAAAAAATGATGGCAATACTGATGAAACTATCCGTACCGATGATAGTTCATCCAATAATATAAATGTTTACTATCAGACAAAGCTTGCAACGGGTCGCTGGCTTCCTGTTGTTAAGAATAATGATGACTACGCCGGAATATCCGGTCAGAGAATTACCGGTCTTGCAGTCACAACAGATACCGGCTATATAAAATACAGAGTCCATGTAAATAATGGCTGGCTTGGTTTCATAGACAGCCGCAACACTGATATTAACGATTATTATAACGGATATGCCGGCAATGACACACCTGTTGATGCTGTTGAGATATATTATTACACCCCTGATGATATTATTAATTCATCAGGTTATCATTATGCATTCTACAGGGTAAGCCCTAGGAATAACAATTACTACAGTTTGCAAAAAGACAACAACACTGATAACGGAATGGATGGCTATGCTGGCATTTTCGGACATTTCATTGACAGAATACAGATTAATATAAAATAGCATACAAAACAAAAACTGCCGGTAAGAATTACATGCCGCTCATAAAAATCCGACTTAAAATCTGACATCTGACGAGCGGTAGTACACTTACCGGCAATTAATATATTTATTATTCAATACCTGCTTCCTTCAAGAATCTTGTCTTAATCTCCTGCTCAATTTTCAAAATTTCAGCCTCACTTATTTTCTCACCATCTGGTCTCCAGTATGAAACATAACCTCCAGCCATATTATCATGCCCTCCGCCAGTTCCAATTCCTTTAAGTGCATTCATGGTAATTACTCCTGACAGATATTTTCCACTGCTTCTTATAGAGATCTTTATTCCATCCTGCTTCGGTGAATAGACTATCGAAAGATTAACCCCATCCAGTGTCAGTGTAAAATCACATATAGCCGCAATAAGTGCTTCCTTGCATTCATATCCTGCACATGCAAAACATACATCCTCCCTTATGTCTATCGTGCTGAATGCATCCTTATATGCCTTGATATCATCATAATGCAATACACTGCTGTCAAGTTCTGAAAGAATATCTCTGTCAGCCATCATATACATCTTATAGAACATATCCAGATCCAATTGTGTGACGCCTCTTTTCATATCTGCAGTATCCATTTTAACACCATAAAGAAGTGCTGTTGCAACATTTTCAGGCATATCTATATTATTGTCAAAATAATAAGTTGCAATAATAGATGCACATGCTCCCACATCAGGTCTTATATCAGAGAATCTGTAATCTACCGGATCATATATAGGATGATGGTCTATGCATATAATTTCCTGTCCGTTCATGTCTACAATATTAGAATTGCCTTTCTGTGCATCAACGAGAATAATCTCATCCCCTTCATTAAATTCATCCGGATTCGTGTATTCTTTCACTTTAATGTTAAGAAGTCCAACCATTTTAGCTGTTACTGTCCGTTCAATGTTCCCCTTATAACATATCTCTGCTTCTACCCCTTTTGCTTTTAGTAATTCAGATAATCCATACGCACATGCAATCGCATCAGGATCAGGGAAATTATGCGTCTGTATATGCACTCTGTTCCCACTTATATTAGCAATAATTTCCTCTAAATAGTTCATAAAGCTCCCCTCATTTGACTTTAATAGTTTTATTATATTCTTAATATCTGTTTTATTCAATCTTGATTATCACTTTTTCTGATATTTTTCATAAATTATAATAACCATAATATGGGAGTAATCTATTGGAAGCAATACTATCTTTAGACCACATATATTATTCTTATCATGATAAAAATGGAGAAACACCTGTAATCAATGACCTTTCTTTTGAAATAAAACCCGGTAGTTTCACATCAATTGTCGGTCCATCCGGTTGTGGCAAATCCACATTGCTCTCTCTGCTATGCGATCTTATAAAGCCTGAAGCAGGAACAATATATATAAGACCGCCAGAGAATAATCATGACTCCCGGATGGGATATATGCTACAGAAAGATAATCTGTTTGAATGGCGCAGTATATATAAAAATGTTATGTTAGGTCTTGAAATAAATAACAAAAAAACTCCTGAAAACATTGCCTATGTTAATCATCTCTTAGAGCAATACGACCTTGCAGGATTCAAATCAGCAAGGCCATCCCAGCTATCCGGAGGCATGAGACAGCGTGCAGCACTTATACGCACACTTGCTCTGAAACCGGATATTTTGCTTTTAGACGAACCTTTTTCTGCCCTCGATTATCAGACACGACTTGAAGTAAGAGAAGATATCTGCAGTATATTAAGAAAAGAGAAAAAAACGGTAATTCTTGTCACTCATGATATCTCTGAAGCCATAGCTATGACTGACCGTGTTCTTATTCTGACTAACAGACCTGCAAAGCTTTTAAAAACAGTTGATATTGAAGCAAGAGATACTCTTTCAAATCAGAAATATTTTGATGAAATAAGGGAGGTGTTAAAATGAATGTGAGCCCATTACAGCGAAGATTTATAATTAAGCAGCGTATATATTCCATATCAGTGGTTCTCTCCCGCCTTATACTGTTTTTAGGGTTCATTGGCATATGGGAATTTACTGCTGACAAAGGTATTATCAATGCATTTATATTCAGTTCACCCGTAAGACTATACCAGACATTTATAGATCTTTCCAGAGATGGTGTGATATTCATGCATATATGGGTAACACTTTATGAAACACTTGTTGCATTTGCAATTATTACCATTGTCGGAATAATATTTGCAATTCTTCTATGGTGTTTTAAAGGTCTTTCAGATTGTCTTGAACCTTTCATGGTTGTTCTTAACAGCCTCCCTAAATCAGCACTGGCTCCAATGCTTATTGTGTGGCTCGGAACTAATACAAAAGCGATAATTATAACAGCCGTATCTGTCGCAATATTTGGTATGATTATTAATCTTTACACAGGATTCTTAGAAATTGACAAGGAAAAAATAACTCTTATACGCACCCTTGGCGGCAAAAAATGGCATATCTTATGCAAGCTTATTCTTCCCGGTTCTAAAAAAATTATTATAAGTAACATGAAAGTAAATATTGGTTTGTGCCTTGTAGGCGTAATCATAGGAGAATTCTTAGCTGCTAAAAAAGGGCTTGGCTATCTTATAATATATGGCAGCCAGGTATTTAAGATGAGCTATGTTGTACTTGGAATTGTTATTCTCTGCATTATATCAACGCTTCTTTTTGCACTTATAAATATAATTCAAAAGCTGTTTCTAAAAGACTGATTATATATTATAATTAAGACACTATAAGCAAAACAAGGAGGCCAAATCCTCTCCTCATCATTGGATTCGGATTTTGCTTCGCAAAACAAGGAGGATTACAAGGAGGATTTATGCTTTCTCTTACTATTAAAGATTTAAAGCAATTTATGAATAAGCTTCTTATCAACAACACATTTGATAACATGTGCCTTTCAGAAGCATATATATGCACAGGATGCAGCTTTACCATAGATGGTAAGCTCAATACACAGTTTTATAATGAGGATGAATTAAATACCATGTCTTCATCCAGATACTCCTCATGGAAAACTATCAAGCCATTTGTGTTCAGTATTATAAAAGGTAAAAAAGTGCCTGAACTACTAAGAATCACATTTGTTCTTCCAGAAACTGTTGCTGCCAGACTTATATTGGAAAATGATTTGAATTTTGACCCTGATTGTGTGAACGGTCTGTTCCTTAATATACGATATCAGGACGGAAGTGTGACAATGACGACAGCATCCTCACTAAACACATTTACACTTGACCACTCCCTTGATGAAGCATTTGAAAAATATATTGTCAAATTCTTAACTGATGCTGATATTTCCTATGAAGAATAATTTAGAATTATTTAATAAATGCTGCAAAACCGCCTGTTTACACGCACAGGCGGTTTTTTGTTAGCACTCTTGTTTAGGGAGTGCTAATTTTTGCTTGACTTATGTTTTCTTGTGTATTAAATTAACAATTAGTTTAATACTATACAGATTGGAGAGTGAAATATTATGTCAAAAGAACATGGTAATTTATCTATTAACAGCCAGAATATTTTCCCTATCATCAAGAAATGGATGTATTCTGACCATGATATCTTCTATAGAGAGTTAGTTTCTAATGCATGTGATGCTATCACTAAGCTCAAGAAGCTTTCAATGATTGGGGAGTATGAGGCTCCTGATGATATTGAATATAAAGTTGAAATTAAGCTTTCTGCAAAAGATAAGACCATTAAAATCATTGATAATGGTATCGGTATGACTAAGGAAGAGGTTGATGAGTATATCAACCAGATTGCTTTTTCAGGTGCTGAAGCATTCCTTGAAAAGTATAAGGATAAGGCTAACGATGACCAGATTATCGGACATTTTGGTTTAGGTTTCTACTCAGCATTTATGGTTGCTGACCAGGTTACTATTGATACTCTTTCATTTAAGGACGGAGCAGAATCAGTTCACTGGTCATGTGACGGAGGAACTGAATATGATATAAGTGAGGGAACCAAAACAACTCCTGGTACTGAGATTACTCTTTACCTCAATGAGGACAGCTATGAATTTGCCAACGAATATAAGGCTAAAGAAGTTCTTGATAAATACTGCTCTTTCATGCCGGTTCCAATCTTTGTAACTAACGAAGATTCGGGTGAACAGACTGAGGAAATTCCTGAAGAAGAAGTTACAGAAAAAGATACAGTTCTTGATACATTTATAAAGGACGCTGTTACAGAAGAAGTTGAGAAAGAAGATGGAACTAAGGAAACTGTTGAGAAAGTTCCAGCCAAAAAGATGGCTAAGATTGTAAAAAGACCTGTTGCAATCAACGATATCCATCCACTCTGGACAAAGCATCCTAATGAATGTTCAGATGAAGATTACAAGGAATTCTACCGCAAGGTATTCCACGATTATAAAGAACCATTATTCTGGATTCACCTTAATATGGATTATCCTTTCAATCTTAAGGGTATTCTCTACTTCCCTAAGATTAATACAGAGTATGAATCTATTGAAGGTACTATAAAGCTTTATAACAATCAGGTATTCGTAGCAGATAACATCAAAGAAGTTATTCCAGAATTTTTACTTCTTCTTAAAGGTGTTATTGACTGCCCAGACCTTCCACTTAATGTATCACGTTCAGCACTTCAGAATGATGGATTTGTTAAGAAGATATCTGATTACATTACTAAAAAGGTTGCCGACAAGCTTTCAGGAATGTGTAAAACAGATAAAGAGAACTATGAGAAATACTGGGATGACATCAATCCATTTATTAAATTCGGCTGCTTAAAGGATGAGAAATTTGCAGAGAAGATGAATGATTACATCATATTCAAGAACCTTGATGGCAAATATTTGACTCTTAAGGAATGTCTCGAAGAGAATAAAGAAAAACACGAAAACACAGTATTCTATGTAACAGATGAAGTTGAACAGAGTCAGTATATCAACATGTTTAAGAACGAAGGAATTGATGCTGTAATTCTTACTCATAACATTGACCAGCCATTCATAACTAACATGGAATCCAAGAATGAGAATCTCAAGTTCAAGCGTATCGATGCAGATCTTTCAGACAGCTTTAAGGAAGAGACTTCTAAAGACGAGTTGAAGGACATGACTGAAAAGCTCTCTAAGACTTTCAAGGATGCTCTTGGCAAAGAAAATTTAACTGTTAATGTCGAGAAATTAAAGGATTCATCTATATCTTCAATGATTACTCTTTCAGAAGAAAGCAGACGTATGCAGGATATGATGAAAATGTACGGTATGGCAGGTATGGACCCTAATATGTTTGGTGCTGAGGGTCAGACTCTTGTACTTAATGCTAACAATGACCTTGTCAAATATGTTGCAGAACATGCAGACGGTGAAAATACTAAGATTATATGTGAACAGCTCTATGACCTTGCTATGCTTAGTCATGCACCACTCTCTCCTGAACAGATGACTGGATTTATTGCAAGAAGCAATAAAATCATGGAATTACTTGCAAAATAATGCCTTTTAAACTATCATTGTCTTATATAAAGATAAGGACTATTTAATATGACAGATTATAAAAATAATGAATTCGACGATGATAAAACATCAAAATACTATTTTGATGATGGCATAGAATTTCTTGATGATACTTATGAGCATCATGACAATGATTATTTTTCAGATTATGATGATAATGCTTCATACGAAACAGATATTCCGCGCTACAATGAAGAATACTATAATGACACTAAGGATTCCCAGAAGCATGCTGCTAAAACCAGTGTTGGTTCTGAAATCTTTAGTTTCTTAAAAATCCTGACATTGGCTATTATCATGGCATTTCTATTTACAAGATTTATTATTGTTAATGCCCAGGTACCTTCTGGTTCTATGGAGAATACTATTCTCACAGGTGACAGACTTATAGGTTTCAGACTCGCCTACCTTTTCAGTGAGCCTAAGCGCGGAGATATTGTAATATTCAAATATCCTGATGACGAATCTCAGAATTTCGTTAAACGGGTAATAGGAGTCCCTGGTGATGTAATACAGATTACCAATGGGCATGTATATGTGAATGGTGATATTCTTGAAGAAGATTATTTAAGAGAACCTATGTATAATGATGGTGATGAGCTAACCTATGTTGTACCTGCTGATTCATATTTTATGCTCGGAGATAACAGAAATAATTCCAAGGATTCCAGATATTGGACCAACACATTTGTATCAAAAGATAAGATTATTGCTAAGGTTTCTTTCAGATATTTCAATGTCAGAACGAAGCGTTTTACATTTTCTTTCATTAAATAACACTCTGAATAAAGAATAATATAAAGGGTACAATAATATGGCCGCTATGTTTCACAAACAATAGCGGTCATATTTGTTTTTTGAAAGGAGAAATGCTATGGGAAATCTTAACTGTAATGCTGCTTCGTGCATGCATAACTGTGACAACCAGTGCTGTCTTAATTCAATCTGTGTGGAAGGAAGCTTGGCATGTCAATGTGATGAAACATGCTGCAGTGATTATGAACATCAGAAGCATGGATCAACTAATATGTGCCATATTCCTAAAGATTCGCTGACAATCTCTTGTCAGGCAACTAACTGCATATATAATACGAATAAAAAATGTGATGCAGACCATGTAGATATATCAGGCATTAAGGCTGTTACTGAAAATGATACTGTCTGTACAACATTCCAGGCAAGGGGATAAGTCTAGAACTATTCTCATCGCTACTCGCGCGAGTAGCGCATATGCCAGACTAAAGTCTGGCATTGTCGCGGTGCTCCTCGAATATCCGCCCAATTTATAATTCATGCAAGCATGATTATAAATTTTGCAGCTATTCTCATCGTTACTCGCGCAAAAAGGGCTGTCATGCATATGCATGACAGCCCTTAATAATACATAATAATTATGCTCTTGATGTGTACTCACCTGTACGAGTATCAATCTTAATCTTATCGCCCTGGTTAACGAATAATGGAACCATAATCTTAGCTCCTGTCTCAACGATAGCTGGCTTAGTAGCACCTGTTGCTGTGTTACCCTTGATACCTGGCTCTGTATCTGTTACTTCAAGCTCAACTGAAATAGGTGGCTCGATAGCAAATACATTACCATCATGTGAACAAAGCTTAACCATCTCATTCTCTTTAACGAACTTAAGAGAATCACCAACCTGATCAGCACTTAATGCAATCTGGTCATATGTCTCTGTATTCATAAAGTTGTAAAGATCTCCATCAGCATATAAATACTGATATTCTGATCTGTCGATGTGTGCAAGATCAAACTTCTCAGTTGGTCTGAAAGAATTCTCTATAACACCACCAGAAATAATATTCTTTAACTTAGCTCTAACGAAAGGTGATCCCTTACCAGGCTTAACATGCTGGAATTCGATTACCTGCCAAATTCCGTTCTCATACTGAATTGTAATACCGTTCTTAAAACTACCTGCATCTACCATTCTTTGGTATACCTCCTAAATAATCAAATGACTTCTAATATTGTATAATAAATATAAACATTTGGCAACTACTTTTTCATAGCAAGGTCAACAACTGCTTCCATGGCATATAAATATCCCTTAAGTCC